>JAESGB010000028.1_pt1 | contig 236748 bp, 241 predicted proteins | sample 9266211 | NCBI WGS metagenome assembly JAESGB01 (sample SAMN14514844, study PRJNA621659) | algae metagenome | isolation source: Goleter apudmare HA4340-LM2 and co-occurring heterotrophs from cave wall... | place: USA: Maniniholo cave, Kauai, Hawaii | collected 2009-07-28 | reverse complement strand
GGCCGCCTCAAGGATTGGCGGCGCGTCGCCACCCGCTACGATCGCTGCCCCACAGCCTTCTTTTCCGCCGTCGCCCTCGCTGCGACAGTCATCTTCTGGCTCTGATCAACGAGTCCTGACCCTAGCGGTCGGGGGGCCGCTGATTGACGATGGGCATGAGGTCGTCCTTATAGATGGCGAACTGGGTCCATTGTCGGATGCCGAGATCGTGGAGATGGCTGCGGCAAAGGCGCCCGACGTCATCATGTTTGGCCATTCGGGTTCATCGTCGGGGCAGCCGGTCATCACCCGCATGGCACGCGCGATACGTGCCCGTTTGCCAAAGGCTACCATCGTGTATGGCGGCGTGCATCCGACCTATTTCTGGCGCGATCTGTTGGATCAGGAGCCTTGGCTCGATGTTGTCGTTCGCGGGGAAGGTGAGGAGACCGCTCGCGGTTTGCTGCGTGCACTTGCTGACAACACGCCGCTCGAGGACGTCCGCGGTTTGGCCTTTCGCCGCGCCGGCTGTGCGGTCGCGACCGGGGCCGCACCGGTCATCCGAGATCTCGACCAATATCGTATCGGATGGGAGCTGATCGACCATCGCCGCTATAGCTATTGGGGCGGCAAGCGCGCCGTTGTGGTTCAGTTCTCCCGCGGTTGCCCGCATCTTTGCACCTATTGTGGACAACGCGGCTTTTGGACCCGCTGGCGACATCGCGATCCGAAACTCTTCGCTGCCGAAATCGCCAGGCTGCACCGCGAGGAAGGAGTGGAAGTTTTCAACTTTGCGGATGAAAATCCGTCAGCCGGGCGCAAGGTCTGGCGCGCTCTTCTCGAAGCGCTGATCGCCGAGAAGATCAACGTTACGTTGGTCGCATCGACTCGCGCTGACGACATCGTTCGCGATGCCGACTTTCTTCACCTTTATAAACAGGCCGGCTTTGAGCGTTTTCTGATGGGCACCGAGAACACCGATGAAGACACTCTTCGGCTGATCAAGAAAGGCGGTGCAGTCAGCACCGATCGCGAGGCGATCCGGCTGCTACGCAAGCATAACATCCTTTCTATGGCGACCTGGGTTGCCGGCTTCTCGCACCAGACCGACCGCGACATGCTGCATGCCCTTCGTCAGCTCATTTCGTACGATCCGGATCAGATCCAGGCCCTCTATGTCGTGCCCCACCGCTGGACGCCTTACTTCGAGGAAGCGGCCGAACGCGATGTCGTGCAATCGGATCGAACGAAGTGGGATTATAAACATCAAGTGCTCGGGATGGAGCGCATGCCGCCTTGGCGCTTGTTTCTCTGGGTGAAGTTCATTGAGGCGGCGATGCAGCTAAGGCCCAGGGCGCTGCGGCGCCTGCTCTGGAACCGCGAATCGAAGATACGACATGCCATCAGGTGGTATTACCGCATGGGTCGCCGAGTGTGGCTGCATGAGGTCCGCGAATTTTTGCTACGCGACAAGGTTGCGTCGAGCGGTTTGACCGTGGCCACCTTCGCAGGCGAGACCTTGGCGAAGGAGGAAGAGGCAATGGCGCTGACCTGATAGCTGATGGCAACGCGAGGATGACATGGAAGGTGAGGCTGCGGTCACTTCAGCGCGGCGATCCGACGAGCCTGCTTTAGGTTGAGACTTGTCCCAACACCGCCGCTGCCGCACAGATGAACGGATGGTTTCCATGACATGGCGGTGCCCGGGGCGGTGGCGGATCGACGCGCGGGGCGTGGGCTGATGCTCGTCCTCGCCGGCATCGCGATCATCGCGCTTGGCTTCCTGTTGCGCTTCAACCCGATGCTGGTGATCGCCGCCTCCGCGCTCGTCACCGGCCTTGCCGCCGGGATCGATCCGCTCGCCATCCTCGCGGCGTTCGGCAAGGCGTTCAACGACACGCGTTATGTCACCGCCATCTATATCGTGCTGCCCGTCATCGGCCTGCTAGAGCGCAATGGCCTGCAGGCGCGCGCGCGTGCCTTGGTCGGCGGGCTGAAGGGGCTGACGACCGGGCGGCTGCTGATGGCCTATCTCGCCTTTCGCCAGATCACCGCTGCGCTTGGCCTTACCTCGGTCGCCGGGCCGGCGCAGACCGTTCGCCCGCTGATCGCGCCGATGGCGGAGGCCGCGGCGGGGGCGGCGCATGATCCCGAGCGGGTGAAGGCGATGGCCGCCGCCACCGACAATATCGGGCTGTTCTTCGGCGAGGACATTTTCATCGCGATCGGATCGATCCTGCTGATGAAGGGCGTGCTGGAGGGCTACGGCATCTTCGTCGAGCCGCTGCACATGTCGGTCTGGGCGATCCCCACCGCGATCGCCGCCTTCGCCATCCACGGCACGCGGCTGTGGCTGCTCGATCGCAAGGCGCGGCGCGCATGATCGGGCTGAACTTTGTCTATCTCGTCGCGGGGCTCACGTTTCTCGCGTTCGCAATCCTTTCCTTTACCGAGCGGCGCTGGGCCAACACCGGCTTCTACGGGCTGGTGGCTACGAGCTTTCTCGCTGGCGACTGGCTGGGCGACATCGGCAACGGCGTGCTCGTCCTGGCGCTGGTGGCGATCGCCGCGAGCGGGCGGATGAAGCGCCGCGTAGTGGTGGGCGAGCCGGCGGCGCGCGGCGCGATGGTGTTCGTGCCCGCACTGGTGATCCCGGCGACCGCGCTGATCGGCACCTTCGTGTTCAAGCAGTTCCCCGCTGTGTTCGACGGCAAGCAGGCAACATTGGTGGCGCTGACGGCGGGCGTATTGCTGGCGCTGGCGCTTTGCTATGCGTGGCTCCGGCCTGCGCCGGCCGAGCCGTTTCGCGCCGGGCGCGGGCTGATGGACGATATCGGTTGGGCCGCGGTGCTGCCGCAGATGCTGGCGAGCCTTGGCGCGGTGTTCGCGCTTGCGGGTGTGGGCGAGGTGGTGGGGCGGCTTGCGGGGCTGGCGATCCCGGCGGGCAGCGTGCTTGGCGCGGTGCTGGCGTTTGCGCTCGGCATGGCGCTGTTCACCATGGTGATGGGCAATGCCTTTGCCGCGTTCCCGGTGATGGCGGCGGCGGTGGGCATCCCGCTTCTGGTGCAGACCTATGGGGCGGACCCGGCGCCGGTCGCCGCGGTCGGCATGCTGGCGGGCTTCTGCGGCACGCTGATGACGCCGATGGCGGCGAACTTCAATCTGGTGCCGGCCGCGCTGCTCGAGCTCAAGGATCGCAACGGCGTGATCCGGGCGCAGGTGCCGACGGCGCTGCCGCTGCTCTTGTTCAATGTGCTCTTGTTGTGGTGGATCGTTGCATGACCCTTACGCCCGATGTCGCTGCCGGCTTTGCGCGGCTTACGCTCGGCCATGTCGGGCAGCGTTACCCCTTCAAGCTCGATCAGGTGCTGACCGGGCCGGAAGATCTGCGCGAGCCGCATGAGATCCACCCGATCTTCCACGGCAGCTTCGATTGGCACAGCTGCGTCCATGGCTGGTGGCAGCTGCTGACGATTGCGCGGCTGTTCCCCGATCTGCCTGAGGCGGCCGAGATCCGCCGCCGCGCGGACGAGATGCTGGTGCCGGACAAGGTTGCCGGCGAACTGGCGGTATTGGCGCGGCCCTATGCCGCCGGCTTTGAGCGGCCCTATGGTTGGGCCTGGGCCCTGGCGCTGCATGGTGAGGCTGTGCGGCACGATGCGGGTTGGAGCGCGGCGCTGGAACCACTGGCCCGCGCCTTTGCCGAGCGGTTCCACCAGCATCTGCCCAAGCTCACCTATCCGATCCGCGTCGGCACGCACTTCAATAGCGCTTTCGCGCTGACGCTCGCGCGCGACTGGGCGATGGATCACGATCCCGCGCTGGTGACGCTGATCGACGCGCGCGCCCGCGCCTGGTTCGGCGAGGATCGCGGCTGCCAGGCGTGGGAGCCGGGTGGTGACGAGTTCCTGTCCTCGGCCTTGTGCGAGGGGCTGCTGATGAGCCGCGTGCTGGGCGACGGCTTTGCCGGTTGGTTCGACGTCTTCCTGCCGGATGCGGTCGCCGGCCGCCCGCGTAGCCTGTTCACGCCTGCCCTGGTCTCGGATCGCAGCGACGGCAAGATCGCGCACCTCGACGGGCTGAACCTCAGTCGCGCGTGGTGCTGGCGTTCGATCGCCGCCGCGCTACCGGCGCATCCGATTGCGCCCGTAGCGCGCGCCGCAGCGGACGATCACCTCGCTGCCAGCCTGCCGCATCTCGCCGACGATTACATGGGGACGCACTGGCTGGCGACCTTCGCGCTTCTCGCACTCACTGTTTGAAAGGGGCTGGCGCCAAGACACTGGCCGTGCGAACCCGATCTTCAAATCAAGGGAATCGGGAGAGGGCAAATGGCGCTGAAGACGCGCGTCACCGAGATGCTCGGGATCGAAAAGCCGATCATCCAGGCGGCGATGGGCTGGATCGCCCGGTCGCACCTGTCGTCGGCCGTGTCGAACGCCGGCGGCATGGGGATCATCGAAACCTCCTCGGGTGATCTGGAGGCCGTGCGCGGCGAGATTATCAAGATGCGCGAGCTGACCGACAAGCCGTTCGGCGTGAATGTCGCGCAGGCGTTTGTGCGCGATCCGGGCATCGTCCAGTTCGTGATCGACCAGGGCATCCGCTTCGTCACCACCTCGGCGGGTGACCCGATGAAATATACGGCCATGCTGAAGGCGGCTGGGCTCACCGTATTCCACGTCGTCCCCAGCCTCGCCGGCGCGCTGCGCGCGGTGGAGGCGGGGGTCGACGGGCTGATCGTCGAGGGCGGCGAGGGTGGCGGGTTCAAGAACGCCAAGGACGTGTCCACCATGGTGCTGGTGCCGCAGGTGGTCGAGGCGGTTGACGTGCCGGTCGTCGCGGCTGGTGGGATCATGGACGGGCGGACGATGGCGGCGGCGTTCGCGCTCGGTGCCGAGGGCGTGCTGATGGGCACGCGCATCCTATCGTCGGCCGAATGCCCGGTGCACGAAAATTGGAAGACGGCGATCGTCGAGGCGGACGCGACCGACACTGTGTTCCTCAACCGCAGCGGGCCGGGCCCGGCGCTTCGTGCTCTGCGCACCGACCGGACGACGCGGATCGAGAAGGAGGGCACGCCCAACATCTTTGGCGAGTTCGCGGACACGCAGGCGGTGTATTTCGGCGGCGACCTGGAAGCGGGCATCGCGCTTACCGGGCAGGTGGCGGGCCGCATCCGCGAGGTGAAGCCGGTCGCGCAGATCTTTGACGAGACCATGGCGGAATATGAAGCGACGGTGGCGCGCATGGCGCGCACCGCGTGAGGGGAGAGGAAGAATGAGCGAAGACGTAACCTATGAGGTGTCGGACGGCGTCGCGACGCTGACGCTGAACCGCCCGGAGCGGATGAACACCATTTCAGGCCCGATGCTCGACGAATTGACGCGCCTGCTGGTGCGCGCGGGCGAGGACAAGGAAGCGCGGGTGATCGTGCTGACCGGCACCGGTCGCGCGTTCTGCGCCGGGCTCGACCTCAATGCCGCGCAGAAGGGCGAGGGGATCGGCTCTTCCTCCGCCACCTTCGGCGCGACCATCGACCTCCGCAACACGCCGCCCACCGTGCTTCACGCGCTCGACAAGCCGGTAATTGCGGCGCTCAATGGCTCGGCGGCGGGCTATGGCATGGACATGGCCTTGGGCTGCGACATTCGCGTGATGGCGGCGGAGGCCAAGCTGGCGGCGGCGTTCGTGAAGCGCGGCATCTTGCCCGAATCGGGCGGCACCTGGTTTCTGCCGCGCATGCTCGGCTGGGCGAAGGCGGCGGAAATCATCTTCACCGGCCGCACGCTGAGCGCTGCGGACTGCCTGAAGGAGGGCCTCGTCAACGAAGTGGTGCCCGCCGATCAGGTCGCGAGCCGGGCGCGCGAGATCGCGCTGGAGATCGCCGCCAATGCGCCAATGGCGGTGCAGGGGGCAAAGCGGCTGATGCGCATGGGGATGGAAGAAACCTTCGATACCCATGTGCAGCACGTTTATCTGCAGCTGCTACCGCTGTTCCAGAGTGCCGATTTCAAGGAAGGCATGGCGAGCTTCCTTGAAAAGCGGCCGGCGAACTTCACCGGGAAGTGATCGGCGCCGCCCTCTTTCTGCCGCGCAGAAGGAGGGCGGGGGTCAGCCCTGCAACTGCCGATGGTGGCGGATCACCTCGTCGATGATGAAGCGGAGGAATTTTTCGCTGAACTCGGGGTCGAGCTCCGCCTCCTCGGCGAGCGCGCGCAATCGGGCGATCTGCTGATCCTCGCGGCCGGGATCGGCCGGGGGCAGTCCGGCTTCGGCCTTGTAGCGGCCGACCGCCTGCGTGACCTTGAACCGTTCAGCCAGCAGACAGACCAGGGCTGCATCGATATTGTCGATGCTCTTGCGATATCCCCTTAACACCTCGTCCGCCATTCGCGCCCTCCCATTGCGGCCTAGCGCCTGCGTCCGTAGAGGCAGTTGGAGATGAGCGCCACCGTCCAACGCCTTTCCGGCCATCAGCCGTCACTTGATCCGATGATTCACCTCGTCGCCGACGACATGAATCAGGTCAACGCTGCGATCGTCGATCGCATGCAATCCGATATTCCGCTGATCCCCGAGCTTGCCAATCATCTGATCGGCAGCGGCGGCAAGCGAATGCGCCCGATGCTGACGCTCGCGAGCGCGCGGCTGCTGAACTATGACGGCGATCGGCATTACGGCCTCGCCGCGGCGGTCGAGTTCATTCACACCGCGACGCTGCTGCACGACGATGTGGTCGACGGATCGGACCTGCGCCGCGGCAAGCGCACTGCCAACATTATCTGGGGCAACCCGGCGAGCGTGCTGGTCGGCGATTTTCTGTTCTCGCGCTCGTTCGAGCTGATGGTGGAGGCAGAAAGCCTCAGCGCGCTCAAGATCCTGTCCAATGCCAGCGCGGTGATCGCCGAGGGAGAGGTGAACCAGCTGACCGCCGCACGGCGCGTCGATCTCGGCGAGGATCGCTATCTGGAGATCATCAACGCCAAGACCGCGGCGCTGTTTGCCGCGGCGTGCCGGATTGCGGCTGTCGTGGCCGATCGGCCGGAGAGCGAGGAGGCGGCGCTCGATGCCTATGGCCGCAATCTCGGCATCGCCTTCCAGCTCGTCGACGATGCGATCGACTATACGTCGGACGCGGGCACGATGGGCAAGGATGCGGGTGACGATTTCCGTGAGGGGAAGATGACCCTGCCGGTGATCCTCGCCTATGCGCGCGGCAGCGAGGAGCAGCGGCAGTTCTGGAAGGATGCCGTCGAGGGCCGCCGCGACAGCGATGCCGATTTCGCGCATGCCATCGAGCTGGTGCGCTCCACTCGGGCGGTTGACGATACGATCGCGCGGGCACGGCATTACGGGCAGCGCGCGATCGACGCGGTGGCGCCGTTCGCCGACGGCCCGGCCAAGGACGCGATGATCGAGGCGGTCGAGTTCGCGGTGGCGCGCGTCTACTGATCGCACGGCGGCCGATCGCGTGGTGAGTTACGCCTATCTGGCGATCGCGATCGTCGCCGAAGTGATCGCCACGTCGTTTCTGAAACAGTCGGACGGGTTCACGCGGCCGGTCCCGACGATCGTGATGGCGATCGGGTACATCGTCGCCTTTTTCTTCCTGTCGCTGACCTTGCGCGAGGTGCCGACCGGCATCGCTTATGCCATCTGGTCGGGCGTGGGCATCGTCCTGATCACCGCGATCGCCTGGATCGTGCAGGGGCAACGGCTGGATGCGCCGGCGATGATCGGCATGGCGCTGATCATCGCCGGCGTGCTCGTGATGAACCTGTGGTCGCGCACCACCGGGCATTGAGGCGCGCGGTCAGACCGCGCTCGACGGCTCCAGCACGCAGGGCGAGGCGCCCGTCTCGACCTGCAACGTGGCGTGGCCGATGCCAAAATCGTGGTGCAACATGTGCTGCACATCGGCGAGAAAGCTGTCGCCCGGATGGCCGGCCGGCATCAGCAGATGCGCGGTCAGCACCGGCTCCGTCGTGGACATCGGCCAGATGTGCAGATCGTGCACCGCCGCCACACCGGGCAGGGCGGCGAGCGCGCCTTGCACGCGATCATAGTCGATCGCGCGCGGCACGGCGGCGAGGCTCATTTCCACCGTCTCGCGCAGCAGGCCCCAGGTCTGCCAGAAGATCAGCGCGGCGATCAGCAGGCTGACGACCGGATCGATCCAGCCGAAGCCGGTAAGCCAGATGCCGATGCCGGCCAGCACCACACCGGCGGAGACCGCGGCGTCGGCCAGCATGTGGAGATAGGCGCCGCGGATGTTCACGTCACCTTTGCGGCCGCGTGCGAACAGCCACGCGGTTACGCTGTTGATGACGATGCCGATCGCCGCCACGGCCGATACGGTCAGGCCGGGAACGCTGGCCGGCTCCGTCAGGCGCTGCGCCGCCTCCAGCGCGATCGCCCCTAGCGCCACCAGCAGCAGCAGCGCGTTGGCGAGCGCGGCGAGGATCGTAGACCCCTTCAGACCATAGGTGAAGCGCTTCGACGGCGGCGTGCGGGCAAGCGCGGCGCCGGACCAGGCGACCGCCAGCCCGAGCACGTCGGACAGATTGTGCCCGGCATCGGCGAGCAGCGCGACCGAGCCGGTCCAGAAGCCGGCGCCTGCTTCTGCCGCGACGTAGGCAAGATTTAGCCCGATGCCGATCGCAAAGGCGCGGTCCCACCGGTCGGGCGGCGCCGGATGATGGTGCCCGCCGCCCTCGTGGCTGTGCCCGTGACTGTGCCCAGCGGAGTGGCCGTGTCCGTGATGCGCATGCGCCATGGATCGCCGATTAGCAGCAGGTCAGTTGTGATGCCATGATCGGCTTGTCCCGCTTTTTGCAGCATGCCGCTTTAACCAGCGACCGGCTACAGCGGCGGCCATGCTTCGCGTTCTCACGCTTTCCAGCCTTTTTCCCGATTCGAGCCGGCCCAATTTCGGCATCTTCGTCGAGCGGCAGACGCTGGGCCTCGCCGCGCAGCCGGACGTCGCGGTGCGGGTCGTCGCGCCGGTAGGACTGCCGCCGTCGCCGCTGCGCCTGCTGCCGCGCTTTCAGGCGCTGGTGGCGCTGCCGCGTGCGGAACGGTGGAAGGGGCTGAATGTCGAACGGCTGCGCTTTGCCGCGTTGCCCGGAACAAAGGGGCGATTTCACGTCAGGGCGCTGACCCGCGCGCTGATGCCGGTGGTGGACCGGCTGCGTGACGACTTCGCTTTCGACGTGATCGACGCGTCGTTTTTCTTTCCCGATGGGCCGGCGGCGGTGGCGCTGGGCTGCCGCTATGGCGTGCCCGTGTCGATCAAGGCGCGCGGCGCGGATATCCATCATTGGGGACGGCAGCCGGCGACCGCGGCGCAGGTGACGCGGGCCGGTCAGGCGGCGGACGGTCTGCTCGCGGTGTCGGGTGCGATGCGCGATGACATGATTGCGATCGGCATGCCCGCGGAGCGGATCCGCGTGCATCACACCGGCGTCGATCTGGACCGGTTTGCGCCGGTCGATCGCGCCGCAGCGAAGGCACGGCTGGGCATCGAAGGTCCATTGGTCATCTCGGTCGGCGCGCTGATCGAGCGCAAGGGGCATGAGATCGTCGTGGAGGCCGTTGCGCGGCTGCCGGGCGTGTCGCTGCTGATCGCGGGCGAGGGCGCGGCGCGGGGGCGGATCGAAGCCGCCATCGCGCGCGGCGGCCTGGGCGATCGCGTTCGCCTGCTCGGCAGTGTGCCGCATGCGGAGCTGCCACGGCTGATCTCGGCGGCGGATGTAATGGCGCTCGCCTCGCAGTCCGAAGGGCTGGCGAATGCGTGGGTCGAGGCGCTGGCGTGCGGCACGCCGATCGTGATTACGGCCGCTGGCGGGGCGGGCGAGGTGGTGACCGGGCCTGAGGCGGGGCGCGTCGTCGCGCGCGATGCAGGTAGTTTCTCGGACGCGATCGCCGATGTGCTGAAGGCGCCGCCGTCTGCCGAGGCCGTGCGTCGCTATGCCGAGCGGTTCACCTGGGCGACCAATGCGATGGGGCTGCAGGCGCACCTGCGAGCGCTGGTGGCCGCGCGACGCACGGCCACCTGAGCGATCAGTTGAGGCTGGCGATCAGCTGATCGAGCTGTTCCCGGCCGAGCTTTTCCATGTCGCTGGCGGATTGCTGACACGGCCGGGCCGAGCGACGCGCGGGATCGATCGTGCAGCTTGCGGCGATGCGGCGGAGGCATGCATTGCCCTCGCACCGCGGGCTGGCGGTCGGCGCCGCACTGGGCTCCTGCGCGGCGCGCGCCGGTGTGCTGGCGAAAGCGGCGGCGGTGATGCCGGCGGTAACAAGGATCTTGATCATATTTCCCCCCTTTGCTCGTGAACGGGGGATGGCAGCGGTGCGACGTGACCCGGCGGCTGCCACGACCGATCGTCGCGACACCGGGCGAACAGCCGGCACCATGGCCGCCCAAGCGACCTGCCAGTTCGTGAAACAACCGCGGCGAACCCCCCGAGCACCGGCGGCCTAGACCCCCCAAGCGGGTCGGCGTCAGGCGACCTTGGCGGCCACCTCGTCGGGTTCGCGCAGCACATAGCCACGGCCCCAGACGGTCTCGATGTAATTCTCGCCCTCGCACGCCATGCTGAGCTTCTTGCGCAGCTTGCAGATGAAGACGTCGATGATCTTCAGTTCCGGCTCGTCCATCCCGCCGTACAGGTGGTTGAGGAACATTTCCTTGGTGAGCGTGGTGCCCTTGCGGAGCGAAAGCAGCTCCAGCATCGCATATTCCTTGCCGGTCAGGTGGACGCGCGCGCCGTCGACTTCGACCGTCTTGGCATCCAGATTGACCGACAGCTTGCCGGTGCGGATCACCGACTGCGAATGCCCCTTGGAGCGGCGAACCACGGCCTGGATCCGCGCGATCAGTTCTTCGCGGTGGAACGGCTTGGTCACGTAATCGTCGGCGCCGAAGCCGAAGGAGCGGACCTTCGATTCCATCTCGTTCACGCCCGACAGGATCAGCACCGGGGTGGAGACGCGCGCGACGCGCAGCTTCTTCAGCACGTCATAACCGTGCATGTCGGGCAGGTTCAGATCGAGCAGGATGATGTCGTAATCATACAGCTTGCCGAGGTCCAAACCCTCTTCGCCCAGATCGGTCGAATAAACGTTGAAGCCTTCGGCCGAGAGCATCAGTTCGATTGCCTTGGCGGTCGTCGGCTCATCCTCGATCAGCAGCACGCGCATCCGTCATCCTCCCGTTTGCGAGCATGCGCGGCACCCCGTCACGCCCCAACCGATCCATTAACCAAAGGACAAATGAACGTAAAAGGTAAACAGACGCTTAATCGTGCATTCACATAATTAATCTCTTGGCGTGCCCGCTGAATCGAACAAGGTGCGATGGCGCGCGCGCGGAGTATCTTCGCCCAATGTGTCGCGAAGGTAGAGGCTGCGCACCAGCGTGTAGATCACGACCAGCATGGCGGCGGAGAAGAACAGGCCGAACAGCCCGAATACTGCACCGATCGCAAGAATGGCGAACAGGGTGACGGCGGGCGGGATGGCGACCACCCGGCTGGTGACGAACGGCGTGATGAAGTTCGTCTGCACCACGCGCACCACGGCGAAGACCGCCACGGTCAGCAGGACGTGGTGAAGCGACTTGGTTGCCGCCAGGCCAAGCGCGGGCACCATGGCGGCGAGTGGGCCGACATAGGGGATGAACTCGCTCAAGCCGGTCAGCAGGCCGAGTGCAGGGGCGGAGGGCACGTCGACCAGCCACAGCCCGAGCCCGACCAGCACGCCCATCGTCGTCATCTGGATCAGCTGCGCGCGCAGCCAGAGCCGCAGCGTCGACGCGGTGTCGAGCAGCGCATCCTCCATCACCGCGCGCTTCGACGGCGGCATGAGGAGCAGGAAGCCGCGCTCGTAGATCTTGGGATCGACGGCAAAGAAGATCGCGCCGACCAGAACGAGCAGCGCGTTGAGCACGAACTGCCCGGCACCCTGCGCGAGGCCGCCGATATCCTGCGCGACGCGGCTGCCCGCAAAGGCGGCACGCACCGCATCCACCACCTTTGCGCCGACCGGCGAGGTTGATAGCTGCGCACCTAGCTCCGCTATGATGCCGGGCAGGCGCGTGACCAGCACGTTGACCTGCGTGCGGAACTCGACGCCGAAGAGCCAGCCGAGAAAGACGATGATCGCCAGCACCGTGACAATGCCGGCGCCAAGCGCCGGCTTGGCCGACAGGCGCAGCCGATGTTCGTAAATCTCCGCAAGGGCATGGATGACGATCGCGCCCAGGATCGAGCCAAAGGCGAGGATCAGGAGGTCGCCGGTGAAATACAGCGCCGCGGCCAGCGCGCCGACGCCCAGCGTCAGGAACAACCGGCGAATGTAGCGGGCGTCGTCTTCGTCAGGAGAAAGCCGGTTCATCGCGGGCGACCGTGGCATGCCGCTGCGGCGGCGGCAACTCAGCCCGTGTGCCCGGGCCGCACCTTGGGCTCGGCCGCCAGCCAGTCGGCCAGTGAAAGCTCGCTAGTGGGCCGGATCTCGGCGCTCATTCCGTTTTGCATCATCTCCAACGCCCAGCGCGCCCGCTCGTTATGGTGTGAGGCGACCAGGTCGCGTGGCACCCACAGGTCGTATCCGCGCATATGCGCGTCGGCCGCGGTGAACAGCACGCAAATGTCCGCCGCCACCCCGATCATCACCAGCCGCGAGACGCCCAGTCGCGGCAGCAGCGCGGGTAGCGTCGTGGCGTAGAAGCCGGAGGATTCGGGCTTGATGACGAAATAATCGTCCTGCTCGGGCGCAAGCTGCCGGATCACGTCGCCACCCTTGCCCTCGATCGCGAAGGCGATCAGCTGGCTGGGCTCGTCATGCCAGCGGCCGTAATTGTCGTTGACGAAGATGACCGGCACCTCCGCCGCGCGCGCCTGCTCACGGAAATTACGCAGCGGCGCGACCATCTCAGCGACGATTTCCTTCAGCGCATCGCCGCCGTCGAAATCGAACGTATTGAGCAGATCGATGATAAGGATAGCGGCCTTGCCGTTCATGCCAATTGCCCGTGGTGATAGATCGAAAAACGATCCGACACGGCTTTTGCCGCATCGCCAAAGCAACAATCGTGATGATCCAAATCAAGCGTAGCTATAAAAGCAAACGCCCGGATCGTTTCCGACCCGGGCGCCTGCGTGACGATTGCTCGTCAGCCCCCTTGTGCCTCCGTCCGCGCGCCCGAATTATCAGGCGGGACTGGAAGCTTTCCCCGAACCACGGCCTTTGCCTGTGTGCCAGTGACAGTATTGCTAGGTAATGATCGGCGAGCCGTCCACGAAAATGAACGGGAGCTAAACCGATTGCGGCATTGCTGTGTTTATTACGCAACAGCGCCGTTGCCAGCCCGCGTGGCCCTCGATAGACGCTGAGCCATGATCCTGTCGCGCTACGAACGAATGATCGCGCGGCGCTATCTGCTTCCCGGGCGCGGCGAGCGCTTCATTGTTCTCGTGGCTGGGTTCAGCCTCGGGGCGGTGATGCTGGGGGTGGCGGCGCTCGTGATCGTGATGAGCGTCATGAACGGCTTTCGCGCCGAACTCTTTGACAAAATCGTCGGGTTGAACGGCCATGCCGTCGTCCAGGGCATCGGCGGCCGGCTGACCGACTGGCGCGATGTTGTGCGCGAGGCGCAGGCGACGCCCGGCGTCACCAGCGCGGTGCCGCTGGTCGAGCAGCCACTGATGTCGACCTACAATGGCCGTGTCGAGGCGGTGCTGGTGCGCGGGATGCGTGTGCAGGACCTCCGCTCCAACACGACGATCGGCAGCAAGGTGATCGCCGGCACGATCAGTTCGCTGACGCCAGGGTCGAACCGCGTCGCGCTCGGCTCGCGGCTTGCCGAATCGCTTGGTGCGACGGTCGGCTCCGAAATCACGCTGATCAACCCTGCCGGGCAGACGACGCCGTTCGGCACGGTGCCGCGCTACGTCAATTACACGGTGGCCGCGGTGTTCGAGATCGGCGTGTACGATTTCGACAAGGCTTATGTGATCATGCCGATGGAGGATGCGCAGACGCTGCTGCTGCTGGGCGACGCGGTGGGCATGATCGAGCTCGACACGGTGGACGCCGACAAGGTGGGGCAGATCCTGGCGCCGCTGGCGGAAAAGGTCGGCCGCTTCGCCGTGGTGAGTGACTGGCGGCAGATGAACGCGCAATTGTTCGAAGCGCTGGCGGTGGAGCGCGTGGCGATGTTCGTGGTGCTGTGCATCATCATCCTGGTCGCCGCGTTCAACATCGCCTCCTCGCTCATCATGCTGGTGCGCGCCAAAACGCGCGACATCGCGATCCTGCGCACCATGGGGGCGACGCGCGGCGCGATGATGCGGATCTTCATGACGGTGGGCGTGACGATCGGCACGCTCGGGATCATCGCCGGGCTGATCCTCGGCGCGGTGTTCCTGTTCTATCGCCAAGCGGTGGTGAATTTCGTCCAGTTCGTCACGGGGCAGGAGCTGTGGGACCCCTCGATCCGCTATCTGACCGAGCTGCCGTCCAAGCCCGACCCGGTGGAGATCGTCGCCATCGTGCTGATCACCGCGCTGATGACGCTGCTCGCGACCGTCTATCCGGCGTACAAGGCGGCGAGCACAGATCCCGTTCAGGTGCTGCGCTATGAATGAGGCCGGGACAATCGCGGCGGTGACGCCCGTTTTGGAAACGCGCGGCCTGTCGCGCAGCTTCACGCAGGGCGGCGAGACGATCGACGTGCTGCGCGGCGTGGAGCTGACGGTGGCGCCAGGCGAGATCGTTGCGCTGCTCGGCCCATCGGGGTCGGGCAAGTCGACCTTGCTTCAGGCGGTGGGCCTGCTCGAGGGCGGCTTTGAAGGGTCGATCCGCATCGCCGGCGAAGAAGCCGCGCGGCTCGATGCGCCGGGGCGCACGCTCGTGCGGCGCGACCACCTGGGCTTCGTGTATCAGTTTCACCACCTGCTGCCCGATTTCAACGCGATCGAGAATGTCGTGCTGCCGCAGCTGATCCATGGTGCGGAGCAGGCGCCGGCCGAGGCGCGCGCGACATCGCTGCTGACGGCGCTGGGCCTCGGGCACCGCCTGACGCATCGGCCGAGCCAGTTGTCGGGCGGCGAGCAACAGCGCGTCGCGGTGGCGCGTGCGCTCGCGAACCGCCCCGCGCTGGTGCTGGCGGACGAGCCGACCGGCAATCTCGATGAGACAACCGCCGATCGTGTGCTGGGCGAATTCCTGCGGCTGGTGCGTGAGGAAGGGTCGGCGGCACTGATCGCGACGCATAACGAGCGGCTCGCGGCCAAGATGGACCGGGTGGTTCGGTTGCACGAGGGCGTGCTGACCTGAGCGCGTCTTCGTGCGCATTTACCTTGCGCGCAATCGAACGGCTCGCCTATCGTCCCCGGGTCAATCGAGGAGACCGGCGGTGAGCAGCGTTACCGATTTCAAGGTGAAGACCGCCGATGGCGGCGAGGCCGCGCTGGCCGACTATCGCGGCAAGGTGCTGCTGATCGTCAACACCGCCTCCAAATGCGGCTTCACCCCGCAATATGAGGGGCTGGAGACGCTGCACCGCGATTATGGCGCGCGCGGTTTCGAGGTGCTGGCGTTTCCGTGCAATCAGTTCGGGGCGCAGGAGCCGGGCGATGCGGCCGAGATCGCGAACTTCTGCTCGCTGACCTATGACGTCACCTTTCCCGTCTTCGCCAAGATCGACGTGAACGGCGACCAGGCCGATCCCTTGTTCGAGCGGCTGAAGAGCGACGCGCCGGGCGTGCTGGGGTCAAAGGCGATCAAATGGAATTTCACCAAGTTCCTGGTGAACCGCGATGGCAAGGTTGTGGATCGCTTCGCCCCGACGACCAAGCCCGAGGACATCCGCAAGCATATCGAGAAGCTGCTCTGAGCGGCCGGGCGGCGATCAGGTAGGAAAGGTGAAGGCCGCGGCGCCGCTGCGATGATCCAGACCCGCCATGATCGCTGTCACGCCGCCGAACAGGAAGCTCACGCCCAGGATGAAGCCGGGCAGCGTCAGTGCTGAGAAGGGCACGGTGGCGAGGATCATGAGCGCCAGCAGGATGTTGACGACGCCCAGCACCAGCATCAGCCAGCGCCGCCGCTTCATGCGCAGGCCCAGCACGATCTCCAGCGCACCGCGGGTCAGCAACCATGCCGCGACGATGACCGTCAGCGAGATCGCGCCGGTGAGCGGCTGCGCCACCATGACGACGCCGGCGACGATCGACAGCACGCCCAGCAGGATTGCGTAGCCGCGGCTGTCGGCGCCCGTTCCGCGCAGGCCAGCGATCAGCGAAAAGACACCGGAAATGGTGAAGGCGATGCCGATCAGGAGCGTCGCGGCGACGGTGGCCGGGAACGGCCACAGCAGCGCGGCGAGCCCGAACAGCGCCGAAATCACGCCATACGCGATAATCCAGCCCCATCCGGCTCCGGTGGTGGGCGGAGTCGCGGCGTTTGTGTCTGACATGGCAACAGCTCCCTTCGCTTTGGCGCGAAACGGATCGGTCGCCGGCGCAGTTCCGCTGGTCGAATCAGGCGCTGCGGCGTAGGCAGGCTGGATGCCGCATTCCGGGTTCGTACCGCTTCGTATCTTCTCGTCCTACACGATGCTCGACGGGGCGATCGATCCCAAGGCGATCGCGAAGCATGCGGCCAAGCTGGGCTTTCCCGCCGCCGCGCTGACCGACCGTAACGGCCTTTATGCCGCCATGGCGTTTTCCGACGCGGCCTTTGCCGAGGGCGTACAGCCGATCATCGGCACGATGCTGGGCGTGGCGCGGCCCGACATGCCCGATGGCGTGGCGCCGATCGTCGACTGGCTGGCGCTTTATGCGCAGAACGAGCGCGGCTACGACAATCTGTGCGAGCTGGTGAGCGCCGCACATCTCGATCGCCCTATCGACCTGCCGCCGCATGTCGACATGGAGACGCTGGCGCGGTTCACCGACGGGCTGATCGTGCTGACGGCGGCGGGCGAGGGCGCATTGGCGCGGCTGTTCGCCGAGGATCAGCCGGCACGCGCAAGCACCTATGCCGATCGGTTGGCGGCGCTGTTCCCGGACCGGGTCTATATCGAGCTGGTGCGGCGGGGTGACGCGATCGAGGAACAGGCCGAGCAGGCGCTGATCGACCTCGCCTACGATCGCGGCCTGCCGCTCGTCGCCACCAACCCATGCTGCTTTGCCGAACATAGCTTTGCCAAGGCGCATGACGCGATGCTGTGCATCGCCAATTCGACCTATGTCGAAAGCGAGGATCGCCCGCGCAGCTCGCCCGACGCCTGGATGAAGCCGGCAGACGCGATGCGCGGCCTGTTCGACGATCTGCCCGAAGCCATCGCCAATACCCTGGTGGTGGCGCGGCGCTGCGCCGTCGCCGCGCCCAAGCGCAAGCCGATCCTGCCCAGCCTTGCCGGTGATCGCGAAGGTGAGGCGGCGATGCTGCGCGAGCGATCGCACGCGGGGCTTACCACGCGGCTGGCGCGGATCGCGGCGCTGGCCAGCGAGCCGCTGCCCGACGGGTGGGAGGAGGAATATCGCAAGCGGCTCGATTTCGAGCTGGATGTGATCATCCAGATGGGCTTTCCCGGCTATTTCCTGATCGTCGCCGACTTCATCCAATGGGCCAAGTCGCAGGACATACCGGTGGGGCCGGGGCGCGGCTCGGGTGCAGGTTCAGCCGTCGCTTGGGCGCTGACGATCACCGATCTCGATCCGTTGCAGCTTGGCCTACTGTTCGAACGCTTCCTCAACCCGGAACGCGTGTCGATGCCCGACTTCGACATCGACTTCTGCGAAACGCGGCGCGGCGAGGTGATCCGCTACGTGCAGGAAAAATACGGGCGCAACCAGGTCGCGCAGATCATCACCTTCGGTAAGCTGAAGGCGCGCGCGGTGCTGAAGGATACCGGCCGCGTGCTCCAGATGAGCTATGGTCAGGTCGATCGGCTGGCGAAGCTGGTGCCGAACCACCCGACCGATCCGTGGACGCTGAAGCGCGCGATCGATGGCGTGGCGGAGCTGCACCGCGAATATGCCAACGACAATCAGGTCCGCCACCTGCTCGATCTGGCGATGCAGCTGGAAGGCTTGCCGCGGCACTCGTCCACCCACGCCGCGGGTGTGGTGATCGGCGATCGGCCGCTGGCGCAACTCGTGCCGCTATACCGCGATCCGCGATCCGACATGCCGGTTACGCAGTTCGACATGAAATACGTCGAGGGCGCCGGGCTGGTAAAGTTCGACTTCCTTGGCCTGAAGACGCTGTCGGTGCTGAAGCGGGCGCTGCAACTGCTTGAGAAGCGCGGGATCAGCGTCGACCTCGACGCACTGACCTGGGACGACGAAGCGGTTTACGCGCTGCTGCAGAAGGGCGACACGGTTGGCGTGTTCCAGCTGGAATCGGAAGGGATGCGGCGTACGCTGTCCGCCGTCCGCCCGACCAATTTCGGCGACATCGTCGCGCTCGTCTCGCTCTACCGCCCGGGTCCGATGGACAACATCCCGTCCTTCGGCCGCCGCAAGCAGGGCACGGAGGCGATCGAATATCCGCACCCGCTGCTCGAGCCGATCCTGGCTGAAACCTACGGCATCTTCGTCTATCAGGAACAGGTGATGCAGGCGGCGCAGGTGCTGGCGGGCTATTCGCTCGGCGGCGCCGATCTGCTGCGCCGCGCGATGGGCAAGAAGGTGCAGGCGGAAATGGACGCGCAGCGCGCGACCTTTGTCGCCGGCTGCGCCGAGCATCACCAGATCCCGGCGGATCGCGCCAATGCGCTGTTCGACTTGATCGACAAGTTCGCCGGATACGGCTTCAACAAAAGCCACGCCGCGGCCTACGCGCTGCTCGCCTATCAGACCGCGTGGCTGAAGGCGCATTATCCGCACGAATTCTTCGCCGCCTCCATGGCGTACGACATTCACCAGACCGACAAGCTCGCGATCTTCTGCGACGACATGCGCCGGCTGGGTGTCCGCTGCCTGCCGCCCCACATCAACCGCAGCCTCGCCGATTTCAACGTGGAGGTGGACGATGAGGGGCCGGCGGTCCGCTACGCGCTCGCCGCGCTGAAATCGGTCGGCGAAGGCGCGATGGAAAAGCTGGTGGCGGAGCGCGACGCGAGCGGCGCCTTCGCGCGGCTCGACGATTTCGCCGCGCGCGTCGATCCGCGGCTGATCAACAAGCGCCAGCTCGAAACGCTCGCGGCAGGCGGCGCCTTCGACACGATCGAGCCGAATCGCGCCGGCGTTCATGCCGTGGCCGAGACGATCCTGGCGGTGGCGGCGCGCACGCATGACCAGCGCGTCAGCGGGCAGGGCGGCCTGTTCGGCGACGCCGAGCCCGCGGGCGACGCGATCAAGATCCCCGGCACGGCGCGCTGGAGCATGTCGGAGCGGATGGAGCAGGAAAAGGATGCTTTCGGCTTCTACTTTTCCGCGCACCCGGTCGATCGCCACGCGCATCTCGCCAAGAGCCACGGCGCGCGACTCTATACCGCGCTTGCCGAACTCGCGATTCCCGACGACGGCACCCGCGCCGGCGCCACCATGGCGGTGCTGGTCGAGGATGCGCGCTGGCGCACCTCCGCGCGCGGCAAACGCTACATGATGGCGACGCTGAGCGATCAGAGCGGCCAGTTCGTCGCGACCTGCTTCGACGATGCCGTGGCTGCCGATCTGGAGGAAGCGGCGCGCGCCGGTGGCTGCGGGCTGGCGACGGTCGAGCTCGACCGGCGTCCCGGTGAGGAAACGCCGCGCGTATCGGTGAAGCGGATCCAGCCGTTCGAGACGCTGGCCTCGCAGGCCCGGCTGGTGGTCGAGGTGTGCGTCGCCGAGGCGAGTGCGATGCCGCAGCTCGCCGGCCTTCTGGAGCATCAGCGCAATGCGCGCGGCGAGGTGATCGTGCGCGTCGCGCTGCCCGATGGCGAGGCGAAGCTGCTGCTCGGGCGCGACTTCCTGCTCGATCTCGAGCTGGTGCACCGGATCGAGGATCTGCCCGGCGTGACGGCGGTGGAGCTTCACCAGTCCGAGACCCGGCTCGCGCTGGTCGGGTGACGATGATCGCCGCGATCGTCGCACTCGCCGCAGCCGCGACGCCCGCACCGCAGGAGGAGCCCGGCCCGCCCCGCGCCTATAGCCTGTCCGATCCCGCGCCACCGTCCGAGCTTCGCCCGTTCAGTCCTGATCGGCCCGACTTCACCGAAGGGCCGTTTACGGTGGATGCCGGGCACGTGCAGATCGAGCTGAGCGCCGCGGAATACACGATCGGTCGTGACCGCAGCCGCACGCTCGACGCGCTCCCCGTCAACCTGAAGCTCGGCCTTTCCAACAGCATCGACGTGGAACTGCTGTTCACACCGTATCAGCGGGTCGAGGACGGTGGCTCGGTTGATCAGGGTTTTGGCGACGACACCCGGCTCAGGCTCAAGGTGAATTTGCAAGGCAATGACCATCAGGGCGTCGCGCTTGCGGTAATACCCTATGTCAAATTGCCGACTGGCACCGGCGGGCTGTCCAACGATCATGTCGAAGCCGGGCTGATCCTGCCGCTCGCCACCGATCTGCCCGGCGGCTTTTCGCTCAGCGCGATGATCGAGGGCGACTTGGTCTATTGCGAGGAAAAGCAGGGCTACGGCCTCGATCTGATTCATAGCGCCAGCGTCAGCCATGACATCGCCGGGCCGGTCAGCGGCTATGTCGAATATGTCGGCCTGGTGCCGCAGGGCGCAGAGGCGGGCCGCGCGAGCCGCTATCAGGCGAGTGCCTCCGCCGGGTTCGTGATCGCGGTGCGCGACGATCTGCTGCTCGATGCCGGCACGCGCATCGGCTTCAGCGGGGAGGCCGATCGCGCCGTGCTGTTCGTAGGCGCTGCCACCCGCTTTTAAAACAACTCGCCCTGCGCGCCCGCCGGCGGGCGGAACAGGTCGGTGCGCAGTTGCATCCGGGGGCCGTTGCGCTCAATCCCGTTGCGGCGACGCGCGATGTCAAAGCGGGTGCGCAACAGATCGGCCCACGGCCCCTGGCCGCGCATGCGCGAGAAGAAGCCGGGATCATTGTCCCGACCGCCGCGCAACGACTGGATCGCCGCCATCACCTTGCCCGCGCGATCGGGAAAGTGCGTGTCGAGCCACGCGCGAAACAAGGGCGCGACCTCCCACGGCAGCCGCACGGGAATGAACGACACGTCGCGCGCACCGGCGGCGGCGGCGCGCGCGACGATTGTTTCCACCTCATGATCGGTGATTGCAGGGATCACGGGCGACATGTTGACATAAACCGGGACGGCAGCCTCGCTGAGCTGGCGCACCGCATCCAGCCGCCGCTCGGGATGCGGCGCGCGCGGCTCGATCGTCATCGCAATCCGCGGGTCGAGCGAGGTGATGGAGATAGCAACGCCGACCAGATCCTTTTGCGCCATCGGCACCAGCAGATCGAGATCGCGCAGCACGCGATTGGATTTGGTGGTGATCATCAGCGGGTGATCGCAGGCGGCCAGCACCTCGATGACGTCCCGCGTGATGCGCCATTTGGCCTCGATCGGTTGATACGGGTCGGTGTTCGTCCCCATGGCGATCGGGGCGCAGCGATAGCCCAGCTTGGCGAGTTCCTGGCGCAGCAGCACGGCCGCGTCGGGCTTCACGAACAGCTTGGTCTCAAAATCGAGGCCGGGCGAGAGATCGTGATAGGCGTGGCTGGGGCGTGCGAAACAATAGATGCAGCCATGCTCGCAGCCGACCATCGTGTTGATGCTGCGGTCGAACGGCACGTCGGGCGATTTATTGTAGCTGATGATCGTCTTGGGCTTGAGCACGCTGACGGTGGTGCGGACAGGTGCGGGCTCGCCGTCGATCGCGGCGCGTGCATCGAGCCAGTCGCCGTCAAGCTCGCGGCTCGGCAGGTTGAACCGGGTGCTTTCCGCGTTGCTGGTGGCGCCGCGGTGCGCCCGTCCAGGCGATGAGCCGATCTTGCGAGTCGCAGCCATGCAATGGTTCTGCGCGAACAAAAGCAGAACATCAAGCGTGCTGCGTCAGCGCCAGCGGCCCGTTTCCATCCAGCGTAGCAGCGGCTTCAGCGGCGTGATCCAGATAATCCCGGTGATGACGTAGAACACCATCTGCGCCGCCCAATGCCAGCCGCCCACCGTGGTCGCGAAGCTGACGATCAGCGCACACCACAAAGTAATGAGCACCAGGATGGCGATCATGCCGGCGGGTTTGCGCCATGACGGGCTCATGCGGTGATCCACTCGCGTTCGGTGATGATGGCGTGGAGCGGCATGTCCCACGGGTCGGTCGGCACGCGATCGACTGCCTGCACCGAAAAGGCAACCCCGATGCGCCGCGCGGCCGGGTAAGCGGCAAAGGCGCGATCGTAATGCCCGCCGCCCTGGCCGAGCCGCCCCAACGCACGATCGAACGCGACCAGCGGCGCCAGGATCAGATCGGGTGCCAGTTCCTCACCATCATGCGCGGGCTGCAACAGGCCAAACGGACCGGCGACGAGCGGCGCCTCGTCACCCCAGGCAAGGAAGCGCAGCGGGGTCGGCTGATCGACGACATGCGGCAGGGCAATCCGGCAACCCGCCGCACGCGCAGCATCGGCCAGCAGGCCGGGATCCGCCTCCGCGCCGACGGGCACATAGCTTGCGATCACCATGCCGGGGGCGAGCAGGGCGGTGTAGGCGGGAACCGGCGCGATCACCGGGCGCGGCACCGCAAGCGCCTGCCGCGCCGCGCGCGCGGCGGCGCGCAGGTCGCGCTTGTCAGAAGTGGCGGGAGGTGACGGGACCGCCATGGCCGTTTGCCGGAATATCCACTGACGCACAGTACGTCAGGTGGGGACCATGTACGTCGGGCCAGGGCCCGGGCAGGGACAGCCCCCTTTGGATGATGAATAGCCTCAGGGATAATAAGGGCTCGTACCGGGCAGTACCCGTCGCCACCAATCTAGTCGCTCGGGGGCGCATGCTCAAGGGCCTGTGCCAGCGACTCGAGACGATCGGCGACCCAGTTGAGCGCCACCGAGTCCATCTCCGCCGGATCGACGCCGTCGTGCGGCACGGCGGCGGCCTGTTCCTTGGCCTCGCGCAGTTCGTCGGCCAGCATCAGCGCGGTGAGCAGCAGCGCCTGCGGCACCCCGCCGTCACCGGCGGCGCGAAGGGCAGTGGGCCAGCGCTCGGCCAGCATCGCGCCAAGGCGCCGCACCTCGTCCTCGCCACCATCGCGCGTGTTGACCACCCAGGGCGTTCCGCCGACATCAAGCGTGACGCGCGCCATCAGCCTTGCTCTCCAAGCAAGCCTGCCGCCTCGCCTGCGCCGGCCATGTCGTCGATATCGGCGATCACGCGTGCCACTTCGCCGCGCAGCGCGTCGTGGCGCTGGCGCAAGGCGTCATGATCCGCCGCACGGTGGTTGATGGCTTCTTCGATGCGCCTGATCGCGGCGTCGATCCGCGTCACAGCGTCGCTTTGTGTCATGATTGCGGATTAGGATCGCGCCGGCGGATCGGCAAGCCCTGCGCGACCGGTCCTGCCCCACCTGCGGTTGACGCGCAGCGCATCCGTCGCGCAAAGGCGCGCGAGATATTCGGGATTCAGGGGAGAATCGGTCGAGATGACGAAGGTTGCGATCAACGGGTTCGGGCGCATCGGGCGCCTGGTGGCACGCGCGCTGGTGGAGCGCGGCAGCGATCTGGAGCTGGTGGCGATCAACGATCTCGCCGATGCCAAGTCGAACGCCTGGCTGTTCAGCCGCGACAGCGTGCACGGCAAGTATCCGGGCACCGTAGAGGCCGACGGCAACGACCTGGTGATCGACGGCAAGCGCATCCGCGTCACCGCCGAGCGCGACCCCGCCAACCTGCCGCACAAGGAACTGGGCGTCGACATCGTGCTCGAATGCACCGGCTTCTTCACCGACCGCGCCTCGTGCGAAAAGCACATCGCGGCCGGCGCCAAGAAGGTGCTGATCTCCGCACCGGGCAAGAATGTCGACCTGACCGTCGTTTACGGCGTGAACCACGACAAGCTGGAGGCCGGCCACACGATCGTTTCCAACGCATCGTGCACCACCAACTGCTTGGCGCCCGTCGCCAAGGTGCTGAACGATGCGCTGGGCATCGAGCGTGGCCTGATGACCACCGTTCACGCCTACACCAACGACCAGAAGATCCTTGACCAGATCCACCCGGACCTGCGCCGCGCACGCGCCGCGGCGATGAGCATGATCCCGACCACCACCGGCGCCGCGCGCGCGGTGGGTGAGGTGCTGCCCGAACTGAAGGGCAAGCTGGACGGCTCCGCGATCCGCGTGCCGACCCCGGACGGCAGCCTCGTCGACCTCACCTTTACCCCCGGCCGCGACACCAGCGTCGAGGAAGTGAACGCGCTGCTGAAGGCGGCGGCGGAAGGCCCGATGAAGGGCGTGCTGCACTTCACCGACGAGCCGCTCGTGTCGATCGACATCGTCCACACGCCGTATTCGTCGACCGTCGACAGCCTGGAGACGGCCGTGATCGACGGCAAGCTCGTCCGCGTCGTCAGCTGGTACGACAATGAATGGGGCTTCTCGAACCGCATGGTCGACACCGCCACCGCGATGGCGAAGCTGGGGTAATGCCGATCGGCCGCCTCGCCGGGATCGCACGCCATGCCTTTCCGAAATCACCGATGCAGGTGATCGAGGCGGCCGAGGTAACGTGCGAGGCGGGCATCGCGGGGGATTACCGCGGTGCCATGAAGGGCAAGCCCTATAAGCGCCAGGTCACGCTGATCGAGCGTGGTGATTGGGACGCGGCGATGGCCGATGTCGGCCATTCGCTCCCGTGGCAGGAGAGACGCGCCAATCTGCTGGTCGAGGGACTCGATCTGCCGCAGGTCGCCGGGATCCGGCTGCGCATCGGCGCCGACGTGGTGCTGGAGATCACCCGCGAGACCGATCCGTGCGAGCGGATGGAAGCGCTGGCCGACGGGTTGAAGGCGGCGCTCGCGAGCGACTGGCGCGGCGGCGTGTGTACGAAAGTGGTGCACGGCGGCCATATTGCCGTCGGCGATGAGATCAGGATCGAGGAAACATGGCCAAGTCATTCCGAACGCTCGACGATATTGGAGACGTCCACGGCAAGCGGGTCTTAGTCCGCGAGGATCTGAACGTCCCCTTCAACGATGGCGCGGTGACGGACGACACCCGGCTGCGCGCGACCGTTCCGACGATCACCGAACTGTCGGACAAGGGCGCGATCGTGCTCGTCCTGGCGCATTTCGGCCGCCCCAGGGGCGTGCCCAGCCCCGAACTGTCGCTGGCGCAGATCGTAAAGCCCTATGAGGCCGTGCTCGGCCGCCCCGTGCGCTACATCGACTGGGAGGGCGACGCGGCGAACGTCGCCATGCTCCAGCCGGGCGATATTGCGGTGCTGGAGAACACCCGCTTCTTCGGCGGCGAGGAAAAGAACGATGCGGCGGTGGTCGACCGCTTTGCCGCGCTTGGCGACCTCTACGTCAACGATGCCTTCTCCGCCGCACACCGCGCGCATGCCTCGACCGAAGGGCTCGCGCGCAAGCTGCCCGCCTTTGCCGGGCGCGCGATGGAAGCGGAACTGGTGGCGCTGGAAAAGGCGCTGGGTGAGCCGGAGCATCCGGTCGCAGCAGTCGTCGGCGGCGCCAAGGTGTCGACCAAGCTAGCCGTGCTCAAGCACCTCGTCACCAAGGTCGATCACCTGATCATCGGCGGCGGCATGGCGAACACGTTTCTCGCCGCGCGCGGCGTCGATGTGGGCAAGAGCCTGTGCGAGCATGACCTGACCGACACGGCGGAGGAGATCCTCGACGCGGCGGATCGGGCCAATTGCACCGTGCACCTGCCGTATGACGTGGTGGTCGCAGAGGAATTCAAGGCGAACCCGCCGACGCGCACCGTCAACGTGCATGAAGTGGCGGCGGACGAGATGATCCTCGACGTCGGACCTGCGGCTGTGGAGTCGCTGGGTGACGTACTGAAGAACTGCCGCACCCTGGTGTGGAACGGTCCGCTCGGCGCGTTCGAAACCGCGCCGTTCGACAAGGCAACGGTGGCTCTCGCGAAGACCGCCGCGGCGCTGACGATCGGCGGGACGCTCGTCTCGGTTGCCGGTGGCGGCGACACCGTCGCGGCGCTGAACCATGCCAATGTGGCGGACGACTTCACCTTCGTCTCGACCGCGGGCGGCGCTTTCCTGGAGTGGATGGAAGGGCGCGAACTGCCCGGCGTCGCCGCGCTGCTCCAGTAAGCCAATCGGCCGCGCGGTGACCACCACCGCGCGGCCTTCCTGTTTTCGATATTGATCGAGCTTCAAAGCTGCCGCACCGGCGTAGGCCGGGGCGCAGTTACGAAGCGAAAGCTGGCAGGCGCACCGGCTGTTGCCAGCGCCTTCCCACCTGGACCCCGGCCTTTGCCGGGGTGACGGCTTTAGAAACTACAGGCGCTGCTCAGGCAGCGAGTGCCGCCGGTTTCTTGACGCCGCGGATCATATCGGCCGCCTTTTCCGCAATCATGATCGTCGGCGCGTTGGTGTTCGATCCCACCAGCGTCGGCATCACCGATGCGTCCACCACGCGCAGCCCGCTCAATCCGCGAACGCGCAGCTGCTCGTCCACCACGGCCATCTTGTCGCCTTCGGTGCCCATCTTGCAGGTGCCGACCGGGTGATAGATGGTCTCCGCATTGGCGCGGATCCAGGCGTCGATCTCCGCATCCGACTGCACCTCGCGGCCCGGCGCGAACTCCGCGCCGCGATACGGATCGAGTGCCTCCTGATAGGCGACCTCGCGCCCGATGTGGACGCAATCGCGCATCACCCGGCGGTCGACCTCGCTCGCGAGGTAATTGGCGTAGATCAGCGGATCGGCGGTCGGATCAGCCGAGCCGAGCGCGATCCGGCCACGGCTCTCGGGGCGCAGCTGACACAGGTGCAGCGAGAAACCGTCCGCCTTCACCCGCGTCTTCCCGTGATCCTTCATGATCGCCAGCACGCCGTGGATCTGCACGTCCGGCCGCGAAAGCCCCTCGCGCGAGCAGACGAACGCACCCGATTCAAGAAATTGCTGCCGCCCGAGGCCAGTGCCGCGCGTCAGATATTCCAGGCCGACGCGCAGCTGGCGCAGCCCCTTGGTGTTCGAGAAAGCGGTTTTCAGCCCGCGGCTGTACCAGCTCATGATGATGTCGAGATGGTCCTGCAGATTCTCGCCCACGCCCGGCAGGTCGTGCACCGGCCGCACGCCGACGTCGCGCAGCGCCGCGCCATTGCCTATCCCCGAAAGCTGCAGGATGTGCGGGCTCTGCACCGCGCCCGCGCACAGGATCGCCTCGCCATCTACCTCGACGCGCTCGATCGCGTTGCCCTTGATATAGTCCACCGCGACCACGCGCCCGCCGGCGACCACCACACCCTTGGTGCGCGCGTCCGTGATGACGGTGAGGTTCCGGCGATCGGCCACCGGTCGCAGATAGGCCGCCGCCGTTGACCAGCGCTGCCCGTTGGCGATCGTCAGGTCGTAGCGACCGAAGCCCTCCTGTTCGACGCCGTTGAAGTTCTCGGTGACGGGGTAGCCGGCCTGCCGCCCCGCCTCGATCAGCGCATCGTGGAACGGGCTGTCGCTCTCCCCGCCCGAGATCGTCAGCGGGCCGTCCGACCCGTGCAGCTCATGCTTGCGATGATGCCCTTCCAGCTTGCGGAAATAGGGGAGCACATCCTCCCACGACCAGCCGGACAGCCCAAGCTGGCGCCATTCGTCGAAATCCTGCGGATGGCCGCGGGTATAGACCATGCCGTTGATCGAGGATGAGCCGCCCAGGCCGCGCCCGCGCGGCCACCAGAGACGGCGATTGTCGAGATGCGGCTCGGCTTCCGTCCAGAAGCCCCAATTGTGCTTGCCCTTGGCCTTGATCAGGCTGCCGACGCCGGCGGGCATGCGCACCAGCATTTCCTTGTTCGCACCGCCCGCCTCGAGCAGGCAGACGCTGACCGCCGGGTCTTCGCTCAGCCGCGCGGCGAGCGTGCAGCCGGCCGAACCACCGCCGATGATGACGTAATCGAAACCAGCCATGTTCCTCTCCAATTCCTGTCACGTTGCCGTTTCGTCACGGCTTTCGTTATCGACGCGCATGCTAGCCGACCTTGCGCCGGCTTTGCCAGACGCCTTGCGCTCACGGTGTCAGGACGATCTTGCCCACGATGTCGCTGCGCTCCATCGCTTCGAACGCGGCGCGCCAGTCCGCGAGCGCATATTCGGCGTGCACGCGCGGGTGGATCTTGCCCTCGGTCGCCAGCCGCCAGATCGCTTCCTGGTTCTCGCGGCCCTTGTCCGGGAACTGCCGGCCGTATTCGCCGGCGCGCACGCCGACGACCGAAAACCCCTTGATCAGCGGCATGTTGGTCGAAACCGTCGCGATACGCCCCGACGTGAAGCCCACGACGCATAGTCGCCCGCCAAAGGCGATCGCACGCACCGATTCGTCGAACACGTCGCCGCCGACCGGGTCGTAGATCACGTCGGCGCCCCCGCCGGTGAGCGCCTTAACCTCCTCGCGAAAGCCGCTCGCGGGCAGACACGCTTCGACCGGGTAAAGCTCCTTCAGAATGGCGAGCTTCTCGGGCGAGCGCGACGTGGCGATCACCCGCGCGCCGAGCGAGATGGCAAGATCGACCGCGGCGAGCCCGACGCCGCCGGTCGCGCCATGCACGAGCACCCATTCGCCCGCCTCCACCTTCGCGAGCCGCACCAGCGCGACATAAGCAGTGAGGTAAGCGGCGCCCACACCGGCCGCTTCGCCGAACGACAGGTGCGCGGGCTTGCGCCGGACCGACGCCGCATCGACCAGCACGCGCTCCGCGAACCCGCCGAGCCGCGTACCGGCGACCACCGCCTCGCCGGGCTCGAAGCCGTCGCCCTCGATCACCTCGCCGGCGATCTCCATGCCCGGTGAAAAGGGCAGGGGCGGCTTTAGCTGATATTCGCCGCGCGTCATCAGCAGGTCGGGAAAGTTGAGCGCCGCGGCATTCACCTGGATCAGCACCTTGCCCGGCGCCGCCTGCGGCTCGGGCACGTCGATCAGCGCCGTGCCCGACAGGTCGGGCGACAGGGCGGAAACGACCAGCGCCTTCACGGCCGCGTCACCATGATGTCGAGCAGCGAATCGAACAGGCTGGCCATATCGAGATGCGGGGCATGCACCTTGCTAAGCCCCAGCGTGATGAGCCCGTACGCGCGCACCTCCGCCTCGCTGCGTGAAAAGCCGATATCGGTAAGGCAGCTGGCGAGAAAATCGAGCATCAGCTCGTCGTGCCGCTCCACCGCAATCCGGGCGCGCGGATCGCTCTCCGCCCAGGCACGCATCGCAACGGCGATCCGCGACGATCCGCGCCGCCGCACCGTTTGCCCGAGCAGGCGGATGCGTCCGATCGGATCGGGCGTCGCGCGGCGCAGTGCGGCGATCAGATCGCTGACCTGATCCTCGGCGAAATAGGCCGCGAGCTTTCCCTGGTAATCGTCGAAATCGCGAAAGTGGTGATAGAAGCTACCGGTCGAGACCTTCAACTCCTCCGCCAGCGGCCGCAGCTTCAGCGCGCGCAGCCCCCCGCGGCGCAGCAGCGACTGCCCCGCCTCCAGCCAATCGCGCGGCGTCAGGTCCGGGCTTCGCGACGGAGCGGTTGATCCCGAAACTACTGGCTGCACGCTTGACATCCCTTCTACCATAACGAAGGTTATGCCGGAAATCGGCGCCGGTAAAGGGCCGGTCTGGGTGGGGATTCTTGGAAGAGGTTTGTTAGGCAATGGCTGACGCTTATATCATTGACGCCGTTCGTACGCCGCGCGGCATCGGCAAGCAGGGCAAGGGCGCGCTGGCGCACATGCATCCGCAGCATCTCGCCGCCACGGTGCTGAAGGCGCTGAAAGAACGCAACAACATCAAGACCGAAGAGGTCGACGACATCATCTGGTCGACCAGCTCGCAGCGCGGCAAGCAGGGCGGCGACATGGGCCGCATGGCGGCGCTCGATGCCGGCTATGACGTGAAGGCGTCGGGCACCACGCTTGATCGCTTCTGCGGCGGCGGCATCACCGCGGTGAACTTCGCCGCGGCGCAGATCATGAGCGGGATGGAAGACCTCGTCATCGCCGGCGGTACCGAGATGATGAGCCTGACCGCGGCGATGAGCGCCGAGGACATGGAAAGCGGCAAGCCGCCGCTCGGCATGGGTTCGGGCAACGAGCGCCTGAACATCAATCATCCGCAGTCGCACCAGGGCGTCTGCGGCGATGCCATCGCCAGCCAGGAAGGTTTCACGCGCGAGGAGCTCGACCGGGCCGGCCTCGAAAGCCAGCAGAAGGCGGCCGTCGCGATCCAGGAGGGCCGCTTCAAGAAGTCGATCGTGCCGGTCGTCGATGACGAGGGCAACGTCGTGCTCGATCATGACGAATTCCCGCGCCCGCAGACCACGGCCGAGGGCCTCGCCTCGCTGAAGCCGTCGTTCGCGGCGCTCGCCGACATGCCCTACAACAAGTCGGGCGACACCTTCCGCAAGCAGATCAACCGCAAGTATCCGGATCTCGAGATCCAGCATTTCCACCACGCCGGCAATTCGTCGGGCGTGGTCGATGGCGCGGCGGCGGTGCTGCTCGCATCGAAGGAATATGCCGACAAGATGGGTTGGAAGCCGCGCGCACGCATCGTTGCCATGGCGAACGTCGGCGATGATCCGACGCTCATGCTCAACGCCCCGGTGCCGGCAGCCAAGAAGGTGCTCGCCAAGGCCGGCCTGACGGTTGAGGACATCGACCTGTTCGAGATCAACGAGGCATTCGCCGTCGTGTCGGAGAAGTTCATCCGCGATCTGAACCTGCCGCGCGAGAAGGTGAACGTTAACGGCGGCTCGATTGCGCTCGGGCACCCGATCGGCGCGACCGGATCGATCCTGATCGGCACCATCGTCGACGAGCTGGAGCGCCAGGACAAGCGCTACGGCCTCGTCACCATGTGCGCCGCAGGTGGCATGGCGCCGGCGATCATCGTCGAACGCCTGGCCGCCTGATCACAGCAGAAGCAAGACCGCGAGCGGGCTGGTAGCGCCCGCCGCGGCGGAGAGAATGATGACGCACCCGTATAAACACGCCGCCGCTACGCCCGACAAACCCGCCTTCATCATGGCCGGTACGGGGGAGACGGTAACGTTCGCCCAGCTCGACGCACGCGCGAACCAGGGTGCGCATCTGATCCGCTCGCTCGGCCTGAAGCGCGGCGATGCGATGGCAATGATGATGGACAATTCGCCGCGCTATTTCGAGGTCGCCTGGGCGGCCGAGCGCGCCGGCGTCTATCTCACCTGTATATCGTCCAAGCTGATGGCGAGCGAGGCGGAATATATCATCCGCGACGGCGATTGCCGCGCGTTCGTGGCGTCAAAGGGCACCGCTGGCTGCGCCGAGACGCTGCTGCCGCTGATCGACGATCTCGATCGCTTCATGGTCGACGGCACGATCCCTGGGTACCAGAGCTGGGAAGACGCCTGTGCCCAGCAGCCGACCACCCCGATCGCCGATCCATCGCCGGGGCAGATCATGCTCTATTCGTCAGGCACGACGGGCAAACCAAAGGGCGTGCGCTTCGCCCTGCCGGAGGAGCCCTATGGCGAGAACGTCTCGCCGCTGATGATGATCGGGCAGGGGCTGTACGGCTTCACGCCCGACATGATCTATCTCTCGCCCGCGCCGCTGTATCATGCCGCGCCGCTACGCTGGTCGATGGCGGTGCAGCAGCTCGGCGGCACGGTGGTCGTGATGGAGCGCTTCGATGCCGAAAAGGCGCTGGAGGCGATTGAGAAGTACAAGGTGACTCACGCGCAATGGGTGCCGACGCACTTCATCCGCATGCTGAAGCTGCCCGAGGACGTGCGCAGGAAGTACGACGTTTCCTCGCTAAAGGCGGTGTGGCACGCCGCCGCGCCGTGCCCGATCCCCGTGAAGGAAGCGATGATCGAATGGTGGGGGCCGATCATTGGCGAATATTATGCCGGGACGGAAGGCAATGGCTTCCACAACATCCTCTCGCCAGAATGGCTGACGCACAAGGGGTCGGTCGGCAAGAACCTGACCACCATCACCCACATCTGCGACGAGGACGGCAACGAAGTGCCGCCGCGCACCGAGGGCGCGATCTATTTCGAGGCGCCGGTGACCGAGCTGAACCCCACCGGGGCGGCGCCGTTCAGCTATCACAACGATCCCGAAAAGACGAAGGAGAGCACCAGCGCGAAAGGCTGGACCACCCTGGGCGACGTGGGCTGGATGGATGAGGAGGGCTATCTCTACCTCACCGATCGCAAGAGCTTCATGATCATTTCGGGCGGGGTGAACATCTACCCGGCCGAGATCGAGAATCTGCTGGTCACCCATCCCAAGGTCGCCGATGTCGCGGTGGTCAGCGCGCCGCATGAAGAAATGGGCGAGCAGGTCGTGGCGGTCATCCAGCCGCGCGACATGTCCGCCGATCAGGAGGCGCTTGCCGCCGAGCTGGCGGATTTCGCCCGTGCGAACCTCAGCCACGTCAAATGCCCGCGACGCTGGGAATTCCGCGCCGAACTGCCGCGGCATGACACCGGCAAGCTCTACAAGCGGCTGCTGCGCGACGAATTCTGGGGCAAGACCAAGCCGGCCGAGACGACGACGCCGCCCACGGAGCAAGCGGCATGAGCTTCAACTTCGGTGACCTGATCGAGGCGGTCGAGGCCGCCGTCCCCGGCGACCGTGTCGCGCTCGCCCATGGCGATCAGGTGATCGACTGGAACGGGCTGCGCACCCGATCTAACAATCTGGCGCGTGCCCTGATCGCACGCGGGCTGCAGCCGGGCGACCGCTTCGCCTTCTACGCCTATAATTCCGCCGATTACCTCGTTGCGCTGATGGCGTGCTGGAAGGCGCGCGGCACGCACGTCAACGTCAACTATCGCTACGTCGCCGACGAGCTGGCCTATATTCTGTCGGACAGCGATGCCACCGTGCTGGTCTATGATGCACGGCTGCGTGATTGCGTCGCCGACGTGGTCGATCGCTCGCCCAACGTGCGCAGCTATGTCGAGATCGGCGGCACCCCGGCCGAACTGCCGCCCTTTGCCGAGGCGTTCGAGGATCTGGTCGCTGGCGATGGCGCGCCAGTAGCGATCGCGCGCGATCCGCAGGACCGCTTCTTTATCTACACCGGCGGCACCACGGGCATGCCCAAGGGCGTGGTGTGGACGCACGCCGATCTGAACGCGATCGCGCATGGCGCGGCGGCGGCGGCCGGTCTGCCCGTGCCGACGGATGTGCAGGAGGCGGCGGCGATGGCCGCGGCCAACCCCGATTATCCGCGCACCGTCTGCGGCCCGCCGCTGATGCACGGCACCGGCCTGCTCACCTCCTATGGCTCCCTGCTCGCCGGCGGGTTCGTCGCGACGCTGCCGAGCAAGAGCTTTCAGGCGGAGGAGGCGCTCAACGCGATCGACCGCTGGCAGGCGAACCGGCTGGTGGTGGTGGGTGACGCCTTCGCCCGCCCGATCCTGGAGGCGCTGGATGCCGAGCCGGACCGCTGGGACGTCTCCTCCATGCGGCTCATCAATTCGTCGGGCGTGATGTGGACGCAAGGCGTGAAGGACGGGCTGATCCGTCACATGCCAGAGGCGACCTGCCAGGACAATTTCAGTTCGTCCGAGGCGATCGGCATGGGCGTGTCGCTTACCACCAAGGACGGCACGGTGGAGACCGCCAAGTTCGTCGTCGGTCCGCGCTGCCGCGTGCTCGACGATGACGACAAGGATGTGGTGCCCGGCTCCGGCGTCACCGGCAAGGTCGTGCTCGGCCCGCCCAATCCCGTGGAATATCACAAGGATCCGGAGAAAAGCGCGCGCACCTTCCGCATGATCGACGGCGCGCGCTACACCGTGTCGGGCGATTTCGCGCAGGTGGCGGAAGACGGCAGCGTCATCCTGCTCGGCCGCGGCTCGGCCTGCATCAATTCGGCGGGCGAGAAGATCTTCCCCGAAGAGGTGGAGGAAGCGCTGAAGCTCTGCCCCAAGGTCGACGACGCGCTCGTCTTCGGCATGCCTGATCCGAAGTGGGGGCAGGCGGTGGCGGCGGTGGTGCAGTCGGCCAACGGCTTCGACGAGGGCGCGGCGCGCGACGTGCTGCGCACCAAGCTTGCCGGCTACAAGCTGCCCAAGCTGATCGTCGCCACTGGCGAGTCGCTGCGCGCGCCCAACGGCAAGGCGGATTATGCCAGGGCGAAGGGGCTGGCGGGCGTCGCCTGAAGCGGCGGCCGGTCACACACCGGCGCCGCCTTCCTTTCGCGTTGCTGACAAGCGCATTCAGCCATCATTCTTGCCACGCGGCGCATACAGCCTGCATCATCGGGGCCGGCTCGTGCGCCGGCGGTGGAGTGTAGAGTAGATGGGCAGGAAATTCGTGGCGGCGTTGATGGCTGCGGCGGCGCTGGTGCCCGGCGCCGGCATGGCGCAGGAGCGTGGCGGCGGACGCGGCTGGGGCGATCGTGCGCAGCAGCAGCAGCAGCAGCGTGGCGATTGGCAGCGTGGCAATCGTCCCGAGCGCCCAGATCGCGGCGCCGATCGCCAGCCGCAGGGCGGCGCCGAGCGCACGTGGCAGCGCTCCACCACCATGCAGGATCGCGGGCCGGCTCGGCAGGCGCCCGACGGCGGCGAACGGACGTGGCGGCGCTCGACCAATCAGGGCCCGACCAATCAGGGCACGGGCGATCAGGGCACCGGTGGTTGGGCGCAGCGCCGCGACCGGCCGCAGCCGGACGCCGGCCGAGACCTCCGGCAGGAGCGTCGTGACGGCGCCGCCGAGCGCTGGGCCGGTCGCCCCGACCCACGCGGCAACGTCGTCACCCGCGAAACCTACAGCGGCGATCGCCAGCGTGACGGCGTGCGGCGCGATCGGAACGGGGGGCGGGACGATGGCCAGCGCCGCTGGTCGCGCAGCAGCGCCGATTGGAACGACCATGATCGCTGGGACAATCGCCGGCAGGGCTGGGGCAGCCAGAACCGCTGGTACGATCGCGGCGGGCGCACCAACTGGAACCGCGACTGGCGGCGCGACTCGCGCTATGACTGGGCACGCTGGCGCGCGACCAATCGCAACGCCTTCCGCCTGCCGCGCTATTACGCACCGTACGGCTGGAACCAGGGCTATCGCCGCTTCTCGGTCGGCGTGATCCTGTCATCGTCATTGTTCGGGCAGAATTACTGGATCAACGATCCCTATGCCTATCGCCTGCCGGACATGGGCGATGATCTTCGCTGGGTGCGCTATTACAATGATGCGCTGCTGGTGGATCTGTATTCCGGCGAGGTGGTGGACGTGATCCACGACATGTTCTGGTGATCGAAACGATCAGGTGATTGCATCGGGGAAGGGCGGCGGGCCACCGGCTCCGCCGCCCTTTTTCATTGCTGGATTACGCCTCCAGGCTGGTGCCGAGCGCCGCGTTCACCACGCCGCCGTCCACCACCAGCGTATCGCCGACCACATAGTCGCTGGCGCGGCTGGCGAGGAAGATAGCGGCGCCCGCCATGTCCTCGAAATTGCCGATCCGGCGCATCGGAATGCCCTTCGCCACCTGATCGCCATGGTCGCGCGCCGCGCGGTTCATCTCGCTGGCAAAGGCGCCGGGCGCCAGGCTGGTGACGATGATTCCGTCCTTGATCAGCCGCGCCGCCATACGCTTGGTCAGATAGATCAGCGCCGCCTTGGACGCGTGATAGCTGTAGGTGTCCCACGGGTTCAGGCGAATGCCGTCGATCGAGGTGATGTTGATCACCTTGGACGGCGCGTCGTGGCTGGCGTTGGTCTTGAGCAGGCCATGGAGCGCCTGCGTCAGGAAGAACGGCGACTTGACGTTCAGGTCCATCACCTTGTCCCAGCCGCTTTCGGGAAACTCCTCGAACGGCACGCCCCAGGCGGCGCCGGCATTGTTGACGAGGATGTCGAGGTGATCCTCGCGCTCGGCCAGTGAGGCGGCCAGCGCGCGGCAGCCCTCCACGGTCGACACGTCCTGCGGCAGGGCGATGCAATTGGGGCCGAGCTCGGCCACCGTTTCCTCGCAGGCCGCTGCCTTGCGCGAGGAAATATACACTTTCGCGCCCTGCTCGATGTACGCCTTGGCGATGATCTTGCCGATGCCGCGGCTGCCGCCGGTGACCAGCGCGGTGCGCCCTTCCAGGCTGAAAAGTTTATTCAGGCTCATCTGTACCCCTCCGTCTGCCATCCGGGGCTAGCGGGGCCGATGGCGCGCGACAAGCAGCCTACCGTTTTTTCGAACAGGTTATGATTGACGCTTGCCTGCGCCATACTATGCTGCCGAAAACAGAAATGATTGGACGAGAGGATGCGCTTTTCGGGTAAGCGTGCCGTTGTAACCGGCGGCGCTTCGGGCATCGGTCGCGCCACCGCGATTCGACTGGCCGAGGAAGGGGCCGAGGTCTGGATCGGCGACATCGACGAGGCCGGCGGGCAGGAGCTTGCCAGCACCTCCAACGGCAAGATCCACTTTCAGCGATGCGACGTCACCAGCGCCGACGACATACGCGCGCTGATGGAGGCGCCGGGCGAGCTCGACGTCCTGTTCAACAATGCCGGCGCAGGCGGCGCACCGGAAAAGATCGACGAGATCGCGCCGGAGGATTGGGATCGCACCCAGTCGCTGCTGCTGCGATCGGTCGCGCTGGGCATCCGCTATGCCGCGCCGCTGATGGCGAGGCGCGGCGGCGGGTCGATCGTCAACACCTCTTCGGTGTCGGCGCTGGGCACCGGCTATGCGCCCACTGCTTATTCCACGGCCAAGGCGGGCGTTCTGCATCTGTCGAAAATGGCGGCGGCGGATCTCGCCAAGCACAACATCCGCGTGAATGCCGTCATCCCTGGCTTCATCACCACCAACATCTTCACCCGTCACCTTGAGGTGCCGCCCGAGCAGCTCGAGCGTGCCAATCAGGTGATCGCGCATGTCGCCGCGGGCGCGCAGCCGGTGAAGCGCGCCGGGCGACCGGAGGATATCGCCGCGGCGGTTTCCTTCCTGCTCAGCGACGATGCCGCCTTTGTCACCGGCACGCATCTGGTGGTCGACGGCGGGATCACGATCGGCACCCGGCAAAGCTGGGATCCCGATCAGCCCGGGCTCTTTGCCGCGTTGGAGGCATTGCAATGAACGCCACTCTCGCAAGTGCCGCTGCGGTCGGATCGGCGCCCGCCAGCCGGCGGCTGCGCAACAGCACCATGGCGAGCTACGGCTTCGGCGCCGCGGCCTATGGCGTGAAGGATTCGGGCTTCGGCACGTTCCTGTTGCTGTTCTACAATCAGGTGATCGGCGTGCCGGCCGCAACGGTCGGCTTTGTCATCATGTGTGCGCTCATCATCGATGCCTTTGTCGATCCGACAGTCGGCGTCCTGTCGGACCGGACGAGCACCAAATGGGGGCGGCGCCACCCCTGGCTCTACGGCTCGGCGCTGCCGATCATGCTCGGCTGGGTGCTGCTATGGAACCCGCCGCAAACATCCGAGGCGGCGACGCTTGGGTGGCTGTTCGCGGTGGCCGTGCTCGTGCGCAGCGCCGTCAGCGCTTATGAGGTGCCGAGCCAGGCGATGGCGGCCGAGCTCAGCTCGGATTACGACGAGCGGACGCGCATCATGGCCTATCGCTATCTGTTCGGCTGGGCCGGCGGGCTGGTGATGCTGATCGCCGCTTACTGGATCTTCCTCACCCCGACGCCCGAAATGCCAAACGGCCTCTTGAACCGCGAAGGCTATAAGGGCTTCGCGATCGCCGGCGCCCTGTTTATGGGCGTGGCGATCCTCACCTCCGCTATGGGCACCCACCGCGAGATCCCGAACCTGCCCGCACCGACGATCGAGAAGCAGAGCATTCGGCAGAACTTCGCCGAGTTGCTGCAAACGCTGCACAACAAGGCGTTTCTGATCCTGATGGCGGCGGGCCTGTTCGTTTACACGAACCAGGGCGTCACCTACGCGATCTCCAATTACCTTTACACCTATGTCTGGCGCTTCACGACGGTGACGATCCTCGGCGTGACCATGCCGACGTTCGTGCCGCTCAGCATCGTGCTGTTCTGCGGCGTGCTGGTCGCGTTCGTGGTGGCACCGCGCATCGGCCAGACGACCAGCAAGCCGAAGGCGGCCTCCACCGCGGCCGTGCTGGCGATCATTGTCGGCACCGCGCCGTACTGGCTGCGGCTGGCGGGCTTGTTCCCCGAAGTCGGTAGCCCGGCGATGCTGCCGCTGCTGTTCACGATGCTGGCGCTCGGCACTGCGGCGAGCGTGACGGCGCACATCCTCGGCGCGTCGATGATGGCCGACGTGGTGGAGGATTCGGAGCAGCGCACCGGGCGGCGGTCCGAAGGCGTGTTCTTTGCCGGCGGCTTCTTTATCCAGAAATGCACCAGCGGCGTCGGCATCTTCGTGACCGGCCTGATCCTGTGGGCGGCGAGCTTCCCGGAAAAAGCCATTCCGGGGCAGGTGCCGGTGGCGGTGCTCGATCGACTGACGATCATCTATATCGTGGCGGCGACCGCGCTCGCGCTGATCGCCGCCGCGCTATACCGCGCCTTCCCGTTCGGCCGCGCCGAACACACCGCGCGATTGGAGGCGCTGCGCATGCAGGCGCTTGATTCGGAGCGCGTCGACCCCGTTCCGTAGCGTACAAATACCTATGGAATTCAGCGGCGTCGGCGCTTCGTCGGCGCCGCAACACCGTTCATCGGAATTGGTTCCCGGCGCTATTGGTTTCTTTGCGCGCCCTTCGTAGCAGGGCTGCGACGAACATCCGATGACCGGGGGGTCGCAGTGAATTTGAAGAATTTTGGTGCGCGTTTTGCGCTTGTTGTGTCGTGCGGCCTGATGACGGCCACCGCAGCAAATGCCCAGTTCTGGCAGTGCGCGCCTTTTGCTCGCGAAGTCTCTGGCATTCAGATCCACGGCAACGCCAATACTTGGTGGGGCCAGGCCGCCGGTCGTTATGAACGTGGCAATACGCCAAAGGTCGGCGCTGTTCTTTCCTTCCGCCCCACCAGCCGCATGCGCATCGGCCATGTCGCGATGGTCAGCCAGATCGTCAGCGATCGCGAAGTGCTGCTCACCCACGCCAATTGGTCGCGCCGCGGCGGCGTCGAACGCAACGTGCGCGCCATCGACGTGTCGGATGCCGGCGACTGGAGCATGGTGAAGGTCTGGTACGCGCCGCAGGGCGGGCTGGGGACCTCCAACTATCCGACCAACGGCTTCATCTACAGCGATCGCGCTGAGGGCGCCGCGCCGATGATCGTCGACAATGCCGACGACGAAGCGGACGAGACCCGCCTCGCGAACCTCGCCATCGCCTCGGCCGCCGCCGTGCCGGTGCGCGGCGCCGTCACCGTCGGCGACTCGACCGTCGGCAACTAAGTCGCCGATCGCCCCGAGCCGCGATCAGCTCGGGCGAAAGTTCATCGCCACGCCGTTCATGCAATAACGCTTGCCGGTCGGCGGCGGCCCGTCATCGAAGACATGCCCCAGATGCCCGCCGCACCGCGCACAATGCACTTCGGTACGCGGGATGCCGAGGCTCACGTCGCGCCGCGTGCCGACGCTGCCCTTCAGCGGCGCCCAAAAGCTGGGCCAGCCGGTCCCGCTCTCGAACTTGGTCTTTGACGAGAACAACGGGTTCGCGCAGCCCGCACAGGTAAAGGTGCCGGCGCGCTTCTCGTTGTTCAGCGGGCTGGAATAGGGCCGCTCGGTCGCTTCCTTGCGCAACACGTTGAACGCCTGCGGCGACAGCTTCTTGCGCCATTGCGCCTCGCTCAGCTGCACGGGAAAGGTTTCCGCGACCGCCGGGGAGGCGCGGCAGGCGCCGACCAGGGCAGCGACGGCGGTACCGCCAAGACCCAGCATCAGCGCGCGACGATCAAGGGACTGGTTCATTCACCCGATATAGGGTGCCGCCGCGCCGCTTTCAGTCCCTCCAGCGCGGCTTTAGCGCGGCGGAGAATGGCTGATTCGGCGATGGCTGCACCGCATGCTAGCGGTCGGCCCATGCTGGACCCGACAGACCGCACCGCGCCCGAGGATTGCACCGCCATGATCGCCGGCATGGCCGCTGATGCGCGCGCCGCCGCGCTCCAGCTCGCGCGGCTCTCCACCGAACAGCGCCGCGCTGGCCTGCGCCACGCGGAGGAGGCGCTGCGCACCGCCGCGCCCGCCATCCTCGCGGCGAATGCCGAGGACATGGCGCGGGCCGAGGCGGCGGGGCTGTCGGCAGCGCTGCTCGATCGCCTGCGGCTGGACGAGGCGCGCATTGCCGCGATGGCGGCTGGGGTTGCGACGGTGGCGACGCTGGCCGATCCGGTGGGGCAGGTGATCGACACGGCGACCCGCCCCAACGGCCTCCGGCTCTCGCGCGTCCGCGTGCCGATCGGCGTCATCGGCATCATCTACGAAAGCCGCCCCAACGTCACCGCCGACGCCGCTGCGCTGTGCGTGATGGCGGGCAATGCCGCGATCCTGCGCGGCGGATCGGAGGCGCGCGCCAGCAATGCCGCCATCCACCGGGCGTTCTGCGCCGGGCTCGCCGCCGCCGGCCTGCCCGTGGCGGCGGTGCAGCAGGTCGCCACCACCGATCGCGCGGCGGTCGGTGCGATGCTGGCGGCGCAGGGTGCGATCGATCTGGTCGTCCCGCGCGGCGGCAAGGGGCTGGTCGCGCGCGTCCAGGCGGAGGCGCGCGTCCCGGTGCTCGCGCATCTCGACGGCATCAATCACGTCTTCGTCCACGCCTCCGCCGAGCGCGACATGGCCCGCGAGATCGTGGTCAATGCCAAGATGCGGCGCACCGGCGTGTGCGGCGCGATGGAAACGCTGCTGATCGACGCCGCCTTTCCGCATCCCGCTGAGCTGGTGCAGGCGCTCACCGACGCCGGCTGCACGGTGCGCGGCGATGCCCGCGTGCGCGCGATCAGCCCCGTCGCCCCGGCCGAGCCGGCGGATTGGGACACCGAATATCTCGACGCGATCTGCTCGGTTGCGATCGTCGACGGGCTGGACGGCGCGCTCGCGCATATCGCGCGGCACAGCTCCGGGCACACCGACGCGATCGTCGCCGAGGACACGGGCGCGGCAGACCGCTTCCTCGCGGAGGTCGATTCGGCGATCGTGCTGTGGAATGCCTCCACGCAGTTCGCCGACGGCGGCGAGTTCGGGCTTGGCGCGGAGATCGGCATCGCCACCGGCCGGCTCCACGCACGCGGCCCCGTCGCGCTAGAGGGGTTGACGACCTACAAATGGATCGGCCGCGGCACCGGGCAGGTACGCGGCTAGAGTTTGATCCACGTACGTGGAATCGGTACCGGCCCGCTCCCCCACCCGGCCTCCCACAGCGTATTCTGAATGGGAGGCCGGGTGGGGGAGCGGGCCGGCGCCGCCTCTGATCCAGCGTTGCTGGATCAGACTCTAGATCAGCGCCCGCCCACCCAGCGGAAGAAGCGCGGTACCGGCGCGCGGCGGCTCATCCACGCGCTATAGTCGCGATAGACCGGATCGGCGCACAGGTGCCGCTCCTCGGTCCGCGCGCGCCAGTAATAAACGCCGCTGACCGCCGCGAGGATCAACGTCGCGCGCGCCGCATCCACCAGCGTGCCGGTGGAAAGGATCGGCAGCGTGGAAAGCCACCAGAACAGGTTCTTGGTCAGATACGCCGGATGGCGCGACCAGGCGTAGGGGCCATGGGTCAGGATGCCGCGATGCGTCAGGTTCGAAAAGCGCAGGCCGAAGGCCACGGTCGCCCAGGCGTAGATGCCGGTCAGCACCACCAGCACCCCACCCATGATACTCAGCAGCACCGGATGGCCCCACAGCCACTGGCTCCATTCCGCCGTGCCGGGATGGTAATCCAGCGGCCCGCCCGCATCCATCAGGATGAACGGCGGATAGCAGATCAGCGCCGCGGCCCAGCCGGCGGCATAAGGGTTGGCGCTGCGGATATGCGCGTCGAGTGGCCGCATGGTCAGGATATAGCCGACCGTCGCGAATGCCACGTCGATCACGAACATGAAGGTGATCAGCCAATTGGCCAGCGCCACCGGATCGCGCAGGATGCCGAAGGTGGGCGTGCGGATGAAGTCGCCGAACCCGGGCGGTACGATCGCCAGCATGAAGGCGAGGAAGAACGCCTTCACCCCCCAGGCGCGCAGATGCGCATGGATCGCCTCCGGCTCGGGGCGGCTGGTGTTGGTGATCCAGGCGCCCAGCGCCCAGGCCCCGTCGCGTGGCTCCACCAGGCGGCGATCGATCCACAGGACGTACGGGATCGACAGGGCGAACAGCACCGGCGCCGCGGTAACGAAACACCACATGGCGAAGCTGAAATTGCCCACCCAGTAGAACCGCCCCGTCGCATAGATCAGCGCGATCCCCGCCCAGGTCGCCCATAGCCCGACCAGCTTGATCAGGCTGATGTCGATCGTCTCGCGCCACGGCCGCCGCAGCGACCAGTCGATGCCGGTCGAGCCGCGGCGATGCACCTTGTCGACCAGCAGCGACCAGAGCACCATCGGCAGCCCGCAGGCGAGCAGATTGACCAGCGCCGCATAGGGGCCGTCCATGCCATAGAAGCGCGCCACCACGATCCACGCGATCACGCCCACCATGCCTGCAATCCCCACGCCATGCGACACGGCGGAGGCGGGGCGCGGATCGGCAGGCTGGCTGGGCGCGGCAACGGCTTCTTGCGACATGGCCGCGCCCTAGCATGGCAAAGGTAATCGTCGCATGAAGGATGACGCTCGCTTCGCCGCGCTCGCGCGCCTACATCGCCGCGCATGTTCCAGTTTGACATTCAGGCCGGCGAAAAGGCCGAGCTTTATCGCGACATCCTCTCCGCCCTCGACGCGCTGACCGGCGATGAGCCCGATGCGATCGCCAATATGGCGAATGCCGCTGCGCTGCTCTGGCAATATCTGCCCGATCTGAACTGGGCCGGCTTTTACCGCATGGTCGATGGCGAACTCGTCCTCGGCCCGTTCCAGGGCAAGCCTGCCTGCATCCGCATCGCGATCGGTGCCGGCGTGTGCGGCGTCGCGGCGGCGACTCGCGAAACGCAATTGGTCGCCGACGTGCACGCCTTTCCCGGCCACATCGCCTGCGACGCAGCCAGCGCATCGGAGCTGGTGGTGCCGATCGTGCACGACGGGCAGCTGATCGGCGTGCTCGATCTCGACAGCCCGATCCCTGCGCGCTTCGACGCGGAGGATGCGCGGGGCGGGGAGGCGATCGCCGCGCTGCTGGCCGCGCGCATCGCCTAGCGCGGCGCCGCACCCTGCGTCATTCCGGGACAGCCCACCGCGCGTAGGCAACCCGAACGGCTGGTCATGCGATAGGCAGACACGGCAAAGCCGGATGACGAGTTTCGACAGCAGGGAGAATGGTCGATGCGAGCGCGATCGACAGCGGCAATGCTGGTGCTTGGCCTCACCGGCGCAACGGTGAGCGCCGCCGAGCAGCCGATGGGTCCGGCCAGCGGCAAGCCCGGTGCTGCCATGCGGGCGCCGCAATGGGGCGGCCACATCGATGGGCGGTGGTGGGCGGGTGCCCGCGCGCCGGGCGGCTGGGGCGCGTACCAGCGTCCGCTGCGCGGCTGGACGCTCCCCGCCTTCTGGGCCGCGCCCCAGTTTCGCGTCGCCAATTGGTCGGGCTTCGATCTGCCGCCGCCGACTAACGGCTATAACTGGTCGCGTTATTATGACGATGCGGTGCTGATCGACGATCGCGGCGTCGTGCACGACACGATCGGCGGCGTCGATTGGAACAAGTTCGACGCGCCCGGCACCGATTATGCCTATCGCGACGATTGGAGTGGCACCGCAGGATTCGCTGGCGCGACCCGCATGGCTGCTGCACCAAGCATCCCAAGCGGGCCGGGCGCGCCCTATGCGCCGCCGCCGCGCCGCGAGCGGGACGCAATCCGCGCGGCGAATGCCACGGACGCGCGGCCGGCAAAGGCTTCGGTGGCGCAGGTGACGCCGCCGGCATTGGCGGTGGACGATCGCGTGGCCGTGGCAAGTGCGCCCGTACCGCCGCGCCCGCCGCTGCCGGCAGCGGCGCGTCCCGGCGCTACCTATCCGCCGCCCCCGCCTGCGGGCGCGATGCCGCCGCCCCCACCGCCACCGCCACCGCCGCGCGCCGCGCTGCCGCCACCTCCGCCCCGCGTCGCCGCCGCGCCATCCAGACCCGGCGCCGGCTATCCCCCGCCGCCGCCTCCGGGTGCCGGCTATCCGCCGCCGGGCGCTGCCGTGCCGCCCCCACCACCGCCCCCGCCACCGCATCTCGCCGGCTACCCGCCCGCCGTGGCGGTACGCGCCCTGCCGCCGGTGCCCGAGCCGTTGCCGGGTGAGGACATGCCGCCCCCGCCACCGGGCTATTGGCAGGCGCCGCCGCCGGTCGTCACCGTCAACAACGGCGCGCGCGTCGTCACCACCACCACGCCGGCGACGGCGCAGGGCTATTATGCCAACGGCTATTATTATCCGCCGCCCAGCGTCGTCACCGTCACGGTGACCAGCCAGCCGATGCCGGCCGCCCAGCCGACCGAAAGCTGGGAAGAAGAGGTGAGCTATTCGCCGGCACGTCGCCGGCGGCGTTGACCAGTCGGCGCGGCGCTCGGGTGCGAGGGCGGCGCTTCAGCTCAGCCGATCGATCGCGTCGCGATCCAGGTTGCCGGGGATGATCATCAGCGGCACCGGCAGCGCGCCGGCCTGACCGGCGAAATGGCTGACCAGCGGCCCCGGCGCGCCCTCGGGGGCAGCGCCGAGCACCAGCGCCGCCACCTGCGGATTGCCCGCGATGATCTCGCGGATGATCTTGGGGCCGTCACCCTGGCGTACGGTGATCGATGGGCGCAGCCCCGCCTCCTGCATCAGCGTGCCGGCGGCTTTCGCGACCAGGCTCTCCGCCCGGCGCAGCGCCTCGTCCTCGATCGTCGCCTGCACGCCGCCGAATGCGATGAATTCGCCCTGCTCGACCAGCGCCAGGATCTCGACGCCGCCCCCTGTCTTCACGGCGCGCCGCGCGGCGAAGCGCAGCGCGATCTCCGCTTCGGGTGCGTCGTCGATAACCGTCAGATAAATGCGCATTGTGTGCTTAACCGCCCCCGGTTCAATTCGCCCTTATCCGCCTGCGGGGTTGACCGCGCAAGGCCTCGGCGCAAGAGACGGGCGCTCCCCCAGGAACCGCTGAGGACCCTCATGTCGATCGAAATCAAGATGCCCGCGCTTTCTCCCACGATGGAGGAGGGAACGCTGGCGAAATGGCTGGTCAAGGAGGGCGACACCGTCAAGGCCGGCGACCTGATGGCCGAGATCGAGACGGACAAGGCCACCATGGAGTTCGAGGCGGTGGACGAGGGCGTCGTCGCCAAGATCGTCGTTGCCGAGGGCACCGACGGCGTAAAGGTCGGCGAGATCATCATGCTGCTCGACGGGGAAGACGAGGGCAGCGCGCCCAAGCGCGAGGCGCCTGCCAAGGAAGCGCCGAAGGCCGAAGCTAATGCTGAGCCCAAGAAGGAGCAGGTCGACGCACCGGTCGATCGCGAAACCGGCGAACCCGTCGCGCCCGACAATCCGGAGACCAAGCCGGCGGCAAAGCCGCAGCAGGCGCCCCGCGCCGCGGGCGACCGCGTAAAGGCCAGCCCGCTCGCCCGCCGCATCGCTGCGGAGCAGGGCGTCGATCTTTCGGCGCTCACCGGCTCCGGCCCGAACGGCCGGATCGTCAAGGCGGACGTCGAGGCCGCGCCTGCCGGCCAGGCGGCCGCGACTCCGCGCGGCGAGGCCGAAACGAGCCAGAGGGCGGCCGCCGCCCCGTCGCCCGCGGCCGCGCCCGCCCCGGCCTCCGTGCCCGACATCCCGCACGAGACGACCAAGCTCAGCAACATGCGCAAGACGATCGCGCGCCGCCTGACCGAGTCGAAGCAGCAGGTGCCGCACATCTACCTCACGGTCGACGTGCGTCTCGACAAGTTGTTGAAGCTGCGCACCGAGCTGAACGCAAGTCTCGCCGCACGCGACGTCAAGTTGTCGGTCAATGACCTGATGATCAAGGCGCTGGCGGTTGCCCTGGTGCAGGTTCCGAAGTGCAACGTGATGTATACGCCGAACGAGCTCATCACCTTCAAGCGCGCCGACATCTCGGTCGCGGTGTCGACGGCGGAGGGTTTGATCACGCCGGTCATTACCGAAGCGGACACCGCCTCGCTGTCGTCTATCTCCACCCGCATGAAAGACTTGGCGGCGCGTGCCCGCGACAAGAAGCTGAAGCCCGAAGAATTTACCGGCGGCACCGCCTCGATCAGCAACATGGGCATGTTCGGCATCAAGCAGTTCGACGCGGTGATCAATCCGCCGCAGGGCATGATCCTGGCCGTCGGTGCCGGCGAGAAGCGCCCCTATGTCATTGATGACGCACTGGGAATCGCCACCGTCATGAGCGCCACCGGCAGCTTCGACCATCGCGCGATCGACGGGGCGGACGGCGCAGAGCTGATGCAGGCGTTCAAGACGCTGTGCGAAAATCCGCTGGGCATGCTGGCCTGAGATGAACCGCGCGGTCGCTGCCGAGCTGCTGCATCTGGCCCTCGGGCTGGTGCTGACGCTTGTGCTCTTCCGCGCGGCGATCTGGTCCTACCCACAAGGCACCGGCTCGCTGGAGCCGGTCTGCCTGCTGACGATGCTGGCACTGCTGGCGATGAGCGTGCCCGCGCTGGTGCGAGCGGCGCGCCAACCAAGGAACTGATACGTGGCAGATACTTACGATCTCGTCGTCCTGGGCTCCGGACCGGGCGGCTATGTCGCGGCGATCCGCGCCTCGCAGCTCGGGCTGAAGGTCGCGATCGTCGAGCGCGAACTGCTGGGCGGCATCTGTCTCAACTGGGGCTGCATCCCGACCAAGGCGCTGCTGCGCTCGGCCGAGGTGTTTCACCTGATGAGCCATGCCAAGGATTACGGCCTCGCCGCGCAGGGCATTACCGCCGACCTGGAAGCGGTGGTCAAGCGCTCGCGCGGGGTGGCCAAGCAGCTCAATCAGGGCGTCACGCACCTGATGAAGAAGAACAAGATCGCCGTGCACATGGGCGAGGGCAAGCTGACCGGAAAGGGCAAGCTGACCGTCACCGACAAGGACGGCAAGGCGACCGAGCTTGGCTACAAGAACGTGATCGTCGCCACCGGCGCACGGGCGCGGGAGCTTCCCTTCGCCAAGTCCGACGGCAAGCGCGTGTGGACCTATCGCCACGCCATGACGCCGCCGGAAATGCCGAAGAAGCTGCTCGTCATCGGCTCGGGCGCGATCGGCATCGAATTCGCCAGCTTCTACAACGACATGGGCGCCGACGTGACGGTGGTCGAGATGCTCGATCGGCTGGTGCCGGTGGAGGACGCCGACGTCTCGGCGCATCTCGAAAAGGCGCTGAAGAAGCAGGGCATGACGATCATGACCTCCGCCAGCATCGGCGGGCTGGACGTGAAGGCGAGCGGCGTCACGGCCAAGCTGAAGGACAAGGCGGGCAAGGAAACAACTGCGGAGTTCAGCCATGTGATCGTCGCGGTCGGGATCGTGCCGAACACCGAAGGTATCGGCCTCAAGGAGCTGGGCGTCGACATGGACGAGCGCGGCTTCCTGAAGACCGATGCGATGTGCCGCACCAACGTGGACGGCGTTTGGGCGATCGGCGACATCACCGCGCCGCCGTGGCTGGCGCACAAGGCGAGCCATGAGGGTGTCATCGCGGTCGAGGCGATCGCCGGCGGCCATCCGTATGCGATGGACCCGCGCAACATCCCCGGCTGCACCTATTGCCGCCCGCAGATCGCCAGTGTCGGGCTGACCGAGGCGAAGGCCAAGGAAGCCGGCTATGAGGTGAAGGTCGGCAATTTCCCCTTTATCGGCAACGGCAAGGCGATCGCGCTGGGTGAGGCGGAAGGCTTCGTAAAGACCGTGTTCGACGCCAAGACGGGCGAGTTGCTCGGCGCGCACATGATCGGCGCCGAGGTGACCGAGATGATCCAGGGCTACACCATCGGCAAGACGCTGGAGACGACCGAGGCGGAGCTGATGGAAACGGTGTTCCCGCACCCGACAATCAGCGAGACGATGCATGAGGCGGTGCTGGGCGCCTACGGCAAGGCGCTGCATATCTGAGCGGGTGAGGGGCAGAAGCGTGTCTCCTCCCGACCGTTCGCACTGAGCCTGTCGAATAGCGTGTACGCGCGGGTTTGCCCGGCGCACAGGCTTCGACACGCTCAGCGCGAACGCAATAGGGTGTAAGACCGACAAGGGAGCGACCATGACCGATCACGCCACCGGCACGCACAATTTCACGCCCGATCCGCGCAACGACGAGGTGCTGATCGACGTCAATGGCGAGCTGTTCCGCCGCCCGGAGGCGAAGGTGTCGGTGTTCGATTCCGGCTTCATGCTGGGCGACGGCGTATGGGAGGGGCTGCGCGTCTATGACGGAAAGATCGCCTTTCTCGATCGCCACCTCGACCGGCTGTGGTCGGGCGCGAAGGCGATCATGCTCGATATCGGCATCACGCGTGACGAGATGGTCAGCCGCTTGCGCCGGGTGCTCGACGCCAATCGGATGACGGGCGACGGCGTTCACATCCGCCTGATGGTGACGCGCGGCATCCGGTCGACGCCGTACCAGGATCCGCGTGTCGTGATCTCGCCTGCCACGATCGTGCTGATCCCCGAATGGAAGGCGCCGGCGCAGGGCACCGCCACGCGGATGCTGAACCTGTTCACCGTCCACGTCCGTCGCGGCTATCCCGAGGTGCAGGATCCGAAGCTCAATTCGCATTCCAAGCTTAACTGTATCACCGCCTGCATCCAGGCCGCGCAGGCCGGGGCGGACGAAGCGCTGATGCTCGATCCGCACGGCTTTGTGGCGACGTGCAACTCGACGCACTTCTTTATCGTCCGCAATGGCGAGGTGTGGACCTCGACCGGCGATTACTGCCTCGATGGGATCACCCGGCGCATTGTGGTGGAAACGGCGCGCGCGGCTGGCATCCCTACCTATGAGCGCAATTTCTCGCTAACGGATGTGTATGGCGCCGATGAGGCGTTCACCACCGGCACCTTCGCCGGGCTGGCGCCGATCGGCACGATCGACGGGCGCGTGATCGGCACCGAGCGCGGGCCGATGGTGGCGCGCCTGCAGCAGCTGTACCGCGAGGCGGTGACGCGGGAACTCGCATGAGCGCCACCTCTCCGCGCACCGGCGAGCCGCTGCGTATCGCCATGTGGTCCGGCCCGCGCAACATCTCGACCGCGATGATGCGCAGCTTTTCCTCCCGCGCCGACTGCGCGGTCAGCGACGAGCCGTTCTACGGCTGTTTCCTGAAGCATAGCGGCGCCGATCACCCGATGCGCGAGGCGGTGATCGCCAGCATGGATTGCGACTGGCAATCGGTGGCGGCGACGCTCGCCGGGCCCGCGCCGGGTGGCCAGCCGGTGTGGTACCAAAAGCATATGCCGCATCACATGGTCGGCCCGATCGCGCCCGACGATCTTTCGGGCGTCGTTCATGCCTTTCTGATCCGTGACCCTGCGCGCATGGCGGCATCCTATGCGGCCAAGCGGGAGACGGTGACGCCCGAGGATCTGGGTGTCGCGGCACAGCGCGCCTTTTTCGACCGGGTCGCTGACCGGATCGGCCAGGCCCCGCCGGTCATCGACTCGGCCGACGTGCTGCGTGATCCAGCCGGCACGCTGTCTGCCTTATGCGCGGCGCTCGGAGTCGAATGGGATCCGGCGATGCTGTCCTGGGCGCCGGGCCGTCACGCCGCCGACGGCGTCTGGGCTGACCATTGGTATGGCCAGGTGGAAGCGTCGACGGGGTTTGGCGCCCCGGAAGGCGAGCCACAACCGCTCACGCCGGCGCTTGCCGCCGTGGCCGACGCCTGCCGGGCGGATTACCTCGCCATGGCGACGCACCGCCTCAACGCCGCCTGATCGGCGAAAGCATCCGGGGCGCGGCGTACTGGCGACACCCCGGATGTTTGCATAACCTTACTGGCTGAGGAAGGTCAGCAGATCCTTCGTCAGCCGGTCGCTCTCCGTCGCGAACAGGCCGTGCGGGGCGCCGTCATATTCGACTAGCTGACTCATCCCGATGCCTTTGGCCGCCGGGCGGCCCGTGGCGTCGATCGGCACCGTCTTGTCGCCGGTGCCGTGGATCACCAGCGTCGGCACGCGGAACGCGGGCAGGTCGGGGCGGAAGTCGGTAAAGCTGAAGCTCTTTGCGCATTCCAGCGTCGAGCGCAGCGATGCCTGCATCGCTAGGCGCCAGGCCCAGTCGAGCATCGCATCGCTCACCGGGCTGGTGACATAGCCGACGCCGAAGAAATCCTTGAAGAAGGTGCGGAAGAAGGTCGGCCGATCCTCGCGGATGCCGTCGGCGATGCCGAGCAGGTCCGCCTCGGGCGCGCCATGCGGATTGTCCTCCGTCTTCAGCATATACGGCACGACAGAGCTGATCAGGACGGCAGCGTTGACGCCGCGCCCGTCATGCCGGCTCATGTAGCGCGCCACTTCGCCGCCACCCATCGAGAAGCCGACGAGCGTTGCGTCCTGCTCGACACCCGCCGCCTTCATCACATCGGCCAGATCGTCGGTCAGCGTATCGTAATCATAGCCGCTCCACGGCTGGCTCGATCGTCCGAAACCGCGACGATCGTAGGCGATGACGCGATAGCCGGCCTCTGCCAGCGCCACGGCCTGCGGATCCCAGCTATCGGCGGAAAGCGGCCAGCCGTGCACCAGCACGACCGGGCGACCCTCGCCCCAGTCCTTTACAAAGATATCGGCACCATCGCGCGTCTTGACGTAGGGCATGATCAACTCCGGTCGGTGAGACTGGAAGAACGGCAGCGGCAGGGCCGCGTTCCGTGCGATCGGTGCCGGATCAGCGCGTCTGCCGCATCGTGGGCACCTCGTCGCGCAACTCGGTGAGCGTCGGTCGGCGGATCGAGGGGCGCAGCCTGGCGATGCTGCACAGCCCGGCAACGAGCGCGAGGCCGGCGGCCACCAACGCCGGCACCGCACCGGCACCGATCCCGCCGGCGAGCAGCGCGGCGGCAAGCGTCGCGCCCATCGTTTGCCCGGTCAGCCGAACGGTGGAAACAAGCCCGCCGGCCGCGGCGGCGCGCTGGCGCGGCGCGGACCCGACGATCAGGCGCGCGTTGGGCGGCAGGTATAGCCCGAACCCCGATCCGCACAGCGCCATGCGCCACGCGACGTCGAAATAGCTTGGGTCGGCGGGCAGCGTCGCAAGCAGGCTGAGCGCCACAAGCGTCACCGCCATGCCGATGCCGCCGAGGATGCCGGCGGGCACCCGGTCGGACAGGAAGCCCGAGAGCGGCGCGACGATCATGTTGGTCAGCGGCCAGGGCGCGATACACGCCCCGATCTGCGTCGGGGTGAAGCCGAGCGCGGCAAGACGGAACGGGGTGGACACCAGCAGCGTCATGGAGGCGGTAAACGCCGTCAGGCTGCCCACCGCCGACAGGGCGATGATCGGCCGGGCGAGCAGGTCCACGGGCAGGATCGGCGCCGGCGCGCCAAGCTCGCGCCGCACGAAGAACCAGCCGAGCGTCGCGCCCGTCGCTATGATCGCGCCGCTCACCACCGGGCTGTCGCCATGCACCAGGCTTTCCGCGCCGCCGATGACGAGCCCGAACATGCCCGCGCACATAATCGCGCCGATCAGGTCAAGCTGCGTCAGCCCCGGCTTTGGGTCGGGTAGGGCGCGGCCCAGCGCGATACTGATCACCGCGAAGGGCAGCGAACTGGCGAATACCCACGGCCACGGCGCCACGGCCAGCACCAGCCCGCCGATCGTCGGCGCGGCAGCGGCCGAGCTGGTGACGATCACCGAATTGATGCCCAGCCCTCGGCCGAGCTGGCTCGCCGGATAGGTTTGGCGGATCAGTGCCGAGGAAACGCTGAGTACGCCGGCCGCGCCGATCGCCTGTACCGCGCGCACGATCAGCAGAAAGGGCAGGCTCTTGGCGAAAAAGCACAGCAGCGTCGCCGCCGCAAAGATCATCTGCCCTGTCAGATACGTGCGCTTAAGCCCGATCCGCTCGCCCAATCCGGCGAACGGGAGCAGCAGCATCACCAGCATAACCTGATAGACGGTGACGATTGACACGACCGAACTTGGCGCGACATTCAGGTCGCGCGCGATGGTGGGCAGCGCGACATTGGCGATGCCGCCGTCGATGATGACCAGCGCGGCGCCGCAACCCAGCGATGCGATCGCCAGAAAGCGACGCGGAAGAGGCAAACCGTCCGACACGCATTTGTGCCTGAAGGAAGCCGGCGTCCGGGGCAAGCGAGTCTGCGCGCCGTTGCCAGGATCAGTTTGCCAGACGGTCGCAGACTAGGCATCGATTGCGTCAATTCAACGGGGGAAGGCACATGAAGCGGTGGCGGTTTGCGATGGTAGCGGCGGGAGCGCTTGCGGCATCGACGGCGAGCGCCCAAATCGCGGCGGTGACCGACGACCCCTATATCTGGCTCGAAGACCGCGAGGGCGCCAAGCCGCTCGCCTGGGTGGAAACCGAAAACAAGCGCACGCTTGCGCGGCTGGAGGCCGACCCGCGTTACGGCACCTTCTACCGGGAGGCGCTGGAGATCGCCTCGGCCGAGGATCGCATCCCGATGCCGCAGATCATCGGCAGCCGCATCTTCAACCTGTGGCGCGACAAGGCGCATCCGCAGGGCATCTGGCGCGTCACCAGCGAGTCCGACTTCGCGAATGCGCGACCCAACTGGACGACGCTGATCGACCTCGATGCCCTGTCAAAGGCCGAGGGCAAGAAGTGGGTGTGGAAGGGCGTGGTCTGCCGCGAACCAGACGAGAAGCGCTGCCTCGTGTCGCTGAGCGAGGGCGGCGAGGATGCGACCACCTTGCGCGAGTTCGATCTGGAAACGGGATCGTTCGTCGAGGGCGGCTTCGATCTGCCGGCCTCCAAGCAGAATGCCGACTGGATCGATGCCGATACGCTGATCGTGTCGCGCGACTGGGGCGCGGGGACGCTGACCAAGTCAGGCTATCCCTATGTGGTCAAGATCCTGAAGCGCGGCGAGCCGATCGCCGCGGCGCGCGAAATCTATCGTGGCACCACCGACGACATCGGCGTCTTCCCCTCCGTGGAGATGGACGCACAGGGCCATCGCGCGGTGGTCATCACGCGCGCGAAAACCTTTTTCACCTCCGACATTCTGCTGTGGGACGGCGCAAAGGCGACCAAGGTGCCACTGCCCGAGCGGGTGGACGTAAACGGTCTGGTGGATGGCCACCTAATCGTCCGGACGAGCGAGCCGTGGGGCAAGGTGCCCGAAGGTGCGCTTGCGGCCCTGCCGCTATCGGATGCGATGCGCGGCGCCGGCGAGCTGACCACCATCTTCGCCGCCGGGCCGCGCCAGTCGATCGATCGCAGCAACGTGCGCGTGACGGGGAACGCGGTGATCGCCTCGGTGTACGATAACGTGCGTGGCCGCGCGATGGTGTTCACGCCGGAAGGTGCGGGATGGCGCGGCCGGGCGCTCGATCTGCCCGACAATCTTTCGGTCGACCTGGTTACTGCCGAGCATCGCGGTGACCGCGGCTATCTCGCCGTGTCGGGCTTCACCACGCCGACGCGGCTGATTGCGTTTGATGCGGCAAGCGAGACAGCGCCGGTCGCGGTCAAGTCATCGCCGCCGCGCTTCGATGCCAATGGCCTGGTCGTGGAGCAGTTCGAGGCGCGCTCCTCCGATGGAACAAAGGTGCCCTATTTCGTCGTGCACCGCGAGGGCGCGCCACGGGACGGCAGCACGCCCACGCTGATGACGGCCTATGGCGGCTTCGAGGTGTCGAACACGCCCTATTATTCGGGCATCACCGGCAAGCTGTGGCTGGAGCGCGGCGGCGCTTTCGTGCTCGCCAACGTCCGGGGTGGCGGAGAGTTCGGCCCGGCGTGGCACGAGGCGGGGCGCAAGACCAAGCGGCAACTGATCTTTGACGATTTCGCCAGCATCGCGCGCGACCTGTTCGCGCGCGGCATCACCAGCGCGTCGAAGCTCGGTATCTACGGCGGCTCGAACGGCGGTCTCTTGATGGGGGTGGAGCTCACCCAGCATCCCGAACTCTGGGGTGCGGTGACGATCCAGGTGCCGCTGCTCGACATGCTGCGCTATGAAGGGATTGCGGCCGGTGCGTCGTGGGTGGACGAATATGGCTCGATTTCCGTGCCCGAGGAGCGCGCGTTCCTTGCCAAGATGTCGCCCTATCACGCGCTGCGCAAGGATGGCCGCTATCCCGAACCGTACATCTGGACGACCACCAAGGACGATCGCGTCGGCCCACAGCACGCCCGCAAATTCGCCGCGCGGATGAAGGAATACGGCCTGCCGTACCTCTTCTACGAGGATACCGCCGGCGGCCATTCGGGCGACGCGGATATCGCGCAGGGCGCGCGGCTCCAGGCGTTGCAGATGACCTATTTCGCTCAGAAACTGATCGGCACGGCTGGCGAGGCGCGATAGCCGAGCGGCCGCGCCGCTTTTCGCGTAGGGCAGCGAATGCATTTCGGGAACGCATCGTTGCGCAAAACAGTTATTGCTGCACTGCAGCAGCATGGATAAGCCGGTGAACATGAAGCTGAACACCGACGAAGATCGGGTCGACGCGCCAGCAACGCCGCCCGTCAGCATGCCGACCGTTTTCGAAGCGATCGTGAAACAGCAGGCGATTGCGGCGACCTACAACCGCGGGTCCGTCACGTTGGCCCCGCACGTCGTGTACACCAAGCATGGCGAGTTCTACGTCGATGCCCTGACGCTGGAGCGGGACGGCAAGCCGCCGCGCGAGCCGAAGATCGGTGCTTTCAAGATCGCCGGGCTCGGCGGCATGCGCGTAACGCCGCGCCGCTTCACCCGCAGCGAGCTCTTCAATCCCAAGGAAGAGCGGTACGAGGGCGTGACGCTGCTAGCGATCGAGGGCTGATGGCGACCAGCCGGGTGGCGCCAGCTCGAAACCGGCAAAGTCGAACCCCGGCGTCACCACGCAACTGACCAGCACCCAGCCGGCGGTCGCTTCGGCGGCCTGCCAGCCATGCGCCGGCACCAGCGCCTGCGGCGCGTCCGGGCCGAGGTGATGCGTGGTGATCACGCCATCCTCCTCGATGTTCAGCACCAGCGGACTGCCGGCGTGCCACATCCACAGCTCCGCCGCATCCACCCGGTGCCAGTGCGATCGCTCGCCCGCATCGAGCAGGAACAGGATCGCCGTCATCGGTGATCGTTCACCGGGCGGGGCGGGCAGACGCAGGGTTTCGCGGTAATGGCCGCCCTCGGGATGCGGCGCCAGGCGGTGGCGCGCGGTAAGGGCGGCCGCATCGCTCATCGACAGCGCACTTGGCTGTTCTGATCCACCGCACGCCCGGCCAGCGCGCCCGCCGCGCCGCCGAACAAGGTGCCGACCACGCGGCTGCGCCCGCCATCAATGACATTGCCCAGCACGCCGCCGAGCGCGCCCCCGACGATCAGACCCGTCGTGCCGTCGGAACGGCGACAATAATAGCGGCCGTCCGATCCCGAATAGACGCGATCGGTCGGCGCCAGCACGCGCTCCTGATATTGACCGCCCGAGCGATAATAGCGCGTCGGATCGTAATCGCCTTCGTCGCGCCAGTTCGCATCGTCACCATAGGCGTCCCGATCGTCATAGCCGCCGCGCGGCAGCGGCGGCGCAGTGCGCCCGTCGTCCCAGCGCGGATCGCGGTAGCCGGCGTTCGGCACACGGCGCACTGACTGGTACCGATCGAACTCGCTGCGAAATACCTCCAGCTCGCGATCGAACCGCTCTTGCGCGGCGCGGAAGCGCGCGTCATCGGCGGCGGACTGGGCGACGGCCGGCGTGCCGAAGGTGGCTGCCGCGAGGCCAAGGGCGATCGCAATGCGACGGGTAAGCATGGGATGGGTCTCTCCACGCCCGTAAATGGGCCAAGGCGGGATACGGCTGCTCGGCAAAATCGTTCCTGAACAAAGCCGCGCCATAATTTGACCGGGTCATCCTTGATCCAGCATCGGCGGGCCGTAGGCGTCGATCGCCTCGAACAATTGGGTAAGCGCCGCGCGCTCGTCTGCGTCGATCTCCGGCTTCCAGATCTCGAACAGCAGCACGGTGCGCGTCTCGCTGCCGCGGTTCCACGCTTCATGCTCGAACGAATCGTCGAAAATGACCAGCTCGCCCGCGCGCCATTCGTGCACGTCCGCGCCGACGCGCAGGCCGCAGCCCGGCGGCGCGATGATCGGCAGGTGACAGATCAGCCGCGTGTTGAGCAGGCCGTGATGCGGCTGGATGTGCGTGCCCGGCGTCAGGCGCGAGAACAGCGCCATCGGCGATCGGCCGGCGATCTGCGGGATCGGCACCTTGGCCAGCGCCGCCATCGTGGCCGGAAAGCGCGCGGCGTTCGCCGCCACCATCTCGCCGCCGCGCCACAGGTGCAGCGCGCCCCAGGCGGGATCGTTCAGCAGCGGATTGTTGGGCAGCGGCCGATCCGGATTGCCCTCGACATAAGGCGCAAAGCCCTCGGTGACGGCCTCCAGTTCGGCGCGGATCGCCGGCGTCGCCGATTCCAGCTCGGCCACCCAGTCGAAATCGGCACGACTGTAGAAGGCGCGCTGCGGCAGCCCTTCGAAATAGAACATGCTCGGCTGTTGCTGATACAGCTCGCGCCGGCCGAGCAGCAGGTCGAGCGAATGGGCAACGCGCGGGGGCGGGGCGGCGGGGATCGCGGCTTCGAGATGCGCGGTGAACCGCTGATTGGCGTCCTGCTTGAACGCCTCGGCCTGGCGCAGCAGCGGGTGTAGCGACGGCGGCACGTCACGGCTCACCGCCGCCTGGTTCAGCGCCGCGGTGTAGAAATTGGCGGCGGCGCGATCGTCGCCGTCCAGCCGCTTGCGGTCGCCCATCAGCAGCAGGGCCGCGATATGGCGCGGCTGTTCCTTCAGCTGCGCCTGCAACGCGTCGGTTTCCGCCGCCGTGTCGCCGCTCAATCGGCACGCCTGCGCCAATGCCAGCCACGGTAGCGGGAAGTCGGCCGGGCGCGCCGCGACGATCGCCTCGAATCTCGCGCGTGCGCTCGCACCATCGCCGCGTCGCAGCGCCTCCACACCTTGTCTGGCGAGGTGTTCGGCATCGGCGCGGGTCATGCTCATGCCGCCTGTATTGCGGCTCCGTCCCGACAGGTAAAGCTGGCGGTCAGGGGAGGGTGACAAAACTGTCCATTACGCGCTTGTGCCCAGCCTTCTCGAATTCGATCTCCAGCTTGTTGCCTTCGATGCTCTCGATCGTGCCATAGCCGAACTTCTGGTGAAACACGCGCAGGCCGACCGACAGGTCCGACCGGCCCTTGTTGCCGAGGCTGATCGACGGCGCGCGGCTTTCCACCACGCGGGTTGGCTCGCGATTGAAGGTGCGGCTCTGCCACTCGCCGCCGGGCTTGCCGCCCAGCGTACCCGCGGCGCGCTGCCACCCCGGCCCACGACCGGTGCCGCGGCCGACATCCGCAAACGGATCGGCGCGCTCGGACCAGTTCGCGCGCCACAGGCTCTCGCCGCCGCTCATCGTCGTCTCGCTATCGACGTGATCGGCCGGCAATTCGCCGACGAAGCGCGACGGAATAGAACTCGTCCACTGGCCATAGATGCGGCGGTTGGCGGCATGCAGGATCACCGCAAGGCGCCGCGCGCGCGTGATCGCGACATAAGCGAGTCGGCGTTCCTCCTCCAGGCTGCGCGTGCCGCCCTCATCCAGCGCGCGTTGCGACGGGAACAGGCCTTCCTCCCAGCCGGCAAGGAACACCGTGTCGAATTCCAGCCCCTTGGCGGCGTGGATCGTCATGATGGTGACCTTGGGATCCTCGCGCGCGCCCTCGTTGTCCATGACGAGACTGACATGCTCGAGGAACGCGCCGAGGCTCTCATATTCCTCCATCGCGCGGACAAGTTCGCTGAGGTTCTCCAGCCGCCCCGCCGCTTCGGCGGACTTTTCCGCCTGCCACATCGCGGTGTAGCCCGATTCATCAAGGATCTGCCGCGCCAGCTCGGCATGCGGCAGCTCGCGCGCCATGTCGCGCCAGCGCGCCACGTCGCCGACGAAATTGCCCAGCGCGCGGCGTGCCTGCGGCGTCAGCTCGTCGGTGTCGAGGATCCGCGCGGCAGCAAGGCTCAGCGGCAGCCGCTCGGCGCGCGCCAGCATGTGCAGCTTGGCAATCGCCTTGTCGCCCAGGCCACGTTTCGGCGTGTTGACGATCCGCTCGAACGCGAGGTCGTCGGCCGGCTGGTTGACGATGCGTAGATAGGCCAGCGCGTCGCGGATCTCCTGCCGCTCGTAGAAGCGGAAGCCACCAACGATGCGATAGGGCATGCCGATCGCGATGAAGCGGTCCTCGAACTCGCGCGTCTGGTGCTGCGCGCGCACCAGGATCGCGCAATCGTCCAGGCTCTTGCCCGCGCGCTGGCAACTTTCGATCTCGTCGCCGACGCGCCGGGCCTCCTCCGGCCCGTCCCACACGCCAATCACGCGCACCTTCTCGCCCGCGTCCAGCTCGGTCCACAATTGCTTGCCGAGGCGGCCCGAATTATTGTTGATCACCCCGCCGGCCGCCCCCAGGATGTGCGGCGTGGAGCGATAATTCTGCTCCAGCCGGATCACCTTGGCGCCGGGGAAGTCCTTCTCGAACTTAAGGATGTTTTCCACCTGCGCGCCGCGCCAGGAATAGATCGACTGATCGTCGTCGCCCACGCAGCAGATGTTGCGCCGCTCCTGCGCCAGCAGCCGTAACCAGAGGTACTGGACCGAATTGGTGTCCTGATATTCGTCCACCATGATGTAGCGAAAGCGCTGCTGATACTGCTCCAGTACTTCGCGATTGCTCTTCAGGATGGTCAGCACGTGCAGCAGCAGATCGCCGAAGTCGCAGGCGTTCACCGCGCGCAGGCGCTCCTGATATTGCTCATACAATTCGCCGCCGCGCCCGTTGGCATAGCGTTCGCTCTCGCCCGCATCCACTTCGCGTGGGGTCAGCCCCTTGTTCTTCCATTCGTCGATCAGCCCGGCGAGGCTGCGCGCCGGGAAGCGCTTCTCGTCGATGTCGGCCGCTAGGATCAGTTGCTTGAGCAGGCGCAGCTGATCGTCGGTGTCGAGGATCGTGAAATTGTTCTGCAGCCCGACCAGCTCGGCGTGCCGGCGCAGCATCTTGGCGCCGATCGCGTGAAAGGTGCCGAGCCACGGCATCCCCTCCACCGCATCGCCGACCAGCCGCCCGACACGCTCGCGCATCTCGCGCGCCGCCTTGTTGGTGAAGGTGACCGACAGGATTTCGCTGGGGTAAGCGCGCCTTGTGTACAGCAGGTGCGCAAGCCGCGCGGTCAGCGCGGCGGTCTTGCCGGTGCCCGCGCCCGCCAGCACCAGCACGGGGCCATCGATGGTAAGCACCGCCTCGCGCTGCTGCGGATTGAGGCCCCGAAGGTACGGCGGGTCGGCAAGCTGGGTATCGGTCACGCCCGAACAGGTAGGGAACGAGCGCGACGGGGGCAAGCGACGAGGCGACGACCGGCGGCTGCCTTTACGACGCGGGGCGCGCTCACGGTTCACTCACGGACAGCGCTCGAAAGGCGCGCAGGTCCGCCAAAACCCATCTTGCCGCCTCGTTCAAACAGTGAGAACATTGCAGAAACAAGTGGGAGAGAGTCATGGCGACGACAGGCAAATGTCATTGTGGCGCGATCAGCTGGTCGGCCGAGGGGCCGGCCGAGCATCATGCGGTGTGCCATTGCGGCGACTGCCGGCGATGGTCGGGCGCGCCGATGGTCGGCTGGATCGCCTGGCCGGCCGATTGCGTGTCGATCAGCGGCGAGACCGCGCGCTATCATTCGTCGCAGCACGGCACGCGCGAGTTCTGCGGATTGTGTGGCACCGGCTTGTTTTATCGTAATCCCGAGGTGCTGCCGGGCATCATCGACATTCAATCAGGCACGCTTGACGATCCGGAAAGCCAGCCGCCGGGCGCACAGATCATGGTCAAGGAGCGGCTTGGCTGGGCACCGGGCATCGCCGATCTCCCCGCGTTTCAGAGCTATCCCGGCATGGACTGACACGCGGGGTCTGGCTAGCGCATAAAAAACGGGGCGGCTCCCGGTCTGGCAGCCGCCCCGCAGTTCAGGGAATACCGGGCGCGTGCGCCCCGGTGATCGGGCCGGATCGGGGGGGATTGGCACCGATGGCGATCTTATACGCCGGGCATGTTGCGCCTTTGTGTCCGGGCGCGACCATGTTGTTGCGCGGCGGCCATGTTGACGCGCGCCGGTGACGGGGGGAGAGGAGGGGCATGACGAGCATCGCGACCAGCGCCAACTCTCCCCGCCGCGTGCTGCTGGCGAGCTTCGTCGGCACTGGCGTGGAATTCTACGATTTCTACATCTACGCCACCGCCGCCAGCCTCGTGTTCGGCCAGATCTTCTTCCCCGTCGCCGCGCCCGGCATGCAGCAGATGGCGAGCTTCGCGACGCTCGCCGTCGCCTTTTTCGCGCGCCCGGTCGGCGCTGCGTTCTTCGGGCATTTCGGCGACCGCATCGGGCGCAAATCGACGCTGGTCGCCAGCCTGCTGACCATGGGCATCTCGACCACGCTCATTGCCTTTCTCCCGACCTATGCCGATGCCGGCTGGTGGGCGCCGTTGATCCTGTGCCTGCTGCGCTTCGGCCAAGGGTTCGGGCTGGGCGGCGAGTGGGGCGGCGCGGCGTTGCTGGCGGTGGAAAATGCGCCGCCGGGCTGGCGCGCGCGGTTCGGCAGCGCGCCGCAGATGGGCGCGCCGGCTGGCTTCATCGCGGCAAACGGGCTGTTCCTGCTGCTTGGCCTGTGGCTGACGCCCGATCAGTTCCGCGACTGGGGCTGGCGTATCCCGTTCCTGATCAGCGCGTTGCTGGTCGGGCTTGGCCTCTGGATTCGGCTGAAGCTCACCGAAACGCCCGAGTTCGCCGCCGCACTGGAGGAAGCACCGCCGCCCGCCGTCCCCTTTGCTGAGCTGGTGCGCCATCACGGCCTGGCGACGATCGCGGGCACGATCGGCGCGATCGCCTGCTTCGCGCTTTACTATCTCAGCACCGCTTTCGCACTCGGCTACGGCACCAAGACGCTGGGCTATTCGATGCAGTCGATGCTGCTGGTGCAGCTTGGCGCGATCCTGTTCATGGCCGTCGGCATCTACGGCTCGGCATGGCTCGCGGACAAGCGCTTCGACGAACGCCGCGTGCTCGCCGGCGGCTGCGTGTGCGTGGTGCTCGCCGGGCCGCTGCTCGGGCCGATGCTGGGCTCCGGCTCGCTCGGGCTCGTCTTCGTCTACCTGTCGCTTGCGCTACTGCTGATGGGCTTCGTCTATGGGCCGCTTGGCGCGTGGCTGCCGGGCCTTTTCCCGCCGCGGGTTCGCTACACGGGCACGTCGATGGCGTTCAACATCGCCGGCGTGCTCGGCGGTGGCCTGACGCCGCTGTTCGCGCAGGCACTGGCCGACAATGTCGGGCTGAATGCCGTCGGCTGGTACGCCAGCGTTGCCGCCGGGCTGAGCCTCGTTGCGCTGCTTCTCGCTCGCCCGCGCGCGAACACGCATGCGGTAGTGGTTCAGCCCTGATCGTGCTGCCGCCGGGTAGCGGCGAGCGGCGAATGGATCAGGCGAGCCGCAGAAGCGTCAGCCGCGCCTTGCCGTAGATCCGAGACGCGTCCTCGACGAAGCCGTCGACCGTCACCGGCTCGTTACGGGCGGTTTCGATGCTTACCCACGTTGCCGGTCCCGCCCAGCCAAGCCGCGCCAGCTTGTGCAGCGCCACCGCGCCAGCGCCGGTGCCGTATGGCGGGTCCATCATGATGAGGTCGAGCGGCGCGCGCGCCGGCCCCAGCGACATGGCGCTGCCGGCGCGCACGTCGGTGTTCCCCGCGGAGAGCGTCGCGATGTTCGCCCGCAACGCATCGAGCGCCGCGCGGTCCTGCTCCACGAACAGGCACGAGGCCGCGCCGCGCGACAGCGCCTCCAGCCCCAGCGCCCCCGATCCGGCGAACAGGTCTGCCACCGCCAGCCCCTCCATGGTGCCGAACCGGCTCACCAGCATGGAAAACAGCGCCTCGCGCGTGCGATCGGCGGTGGGGCGCGTGGTGTCCCCCTTGGGCGCGACAAGCTGCCGTCCGCGCCATTGCCCGGCGATGATGCGCATCAGCGGGTGCCGCGCGGCTTGGTCGGACGCGGCGGGCGTGGTGCCCCATCGCGCCGCCCAGGGGCGCCAGCGCGACCCGGACCACGCGGACGCGCGCCGCCACCAGGCCGATCCGGCTTGTCAAAGGAGCCAGACCCTCCCGAGCGAGCCGCCCCGGATCGGGCGGGCCGATCAGAGCGTGCGGCATCCCCAGAACGCATGGAGTTTGCCGACCGGTCAGACCTATCAATACGCGTGGCATCGCCGGCGCGCGCAGGCCGGGCGGGGCGGTCTCCTCGTACGATGCGCCCCGCACGACCCGCCGAAGCGGGTGCCTCGTCGCCGCGGTCCTGTCGGAACGAGCGCGACCGTTCGGTGCGGCCGCCCCCGTCGCGTACGGCGAGCGAGCCATCGGCACGTTGCCGCGGTCCCTTGGCCGGCTTCAAGCGGCCTTTGCCCGCCGATCGTTGACCCTTCGCCGCCTCGCCGACAGTACCCCTGCCGCCGCCAGGCGCGAAACGAGCGCCCGCTGGCGGTCCCTCCACATCGCGCGGCGCCTCGCTCGCAACCGGCGCCACCCCGCGCCGACGCGCCGGCTGCGGCAGTTCGCGCCGCGTCGGATCGGCCTGGAATGCCTCCACGTCATGATGGCGCACCTCACCGATTTGACCGGGCGACAGATCACCCAGCACGAACGGGCCATAGCGCGTGCGGATCAGCCGGCTGACTTGCAGGCCGAGGTGTTCCAGCACGCGCCGCACCTCGCGGTTCTTTCCTTCCTTCAGGATCAGCTCGATCCACAGGTTCGCGCCCGTGCGCCGCTCGATGTTCGCGTCGATCGAGCCGTAGCGCACGCCCTCGATCTCGACACCGTGGATCAACTCCTCCAGCTGCGGCTGGCTCACCTTGCCATAGGCGCGCGCCCGATAGGCGCGCTCCACCCCCGTCGCGGGCAGCTCCAGCTGGCGCTTCAGCCCACCGTCGGTGGTCATCAGCAACAGCCCTTCGGTGTTGAGGTCGAGCCGGCCGACCGGCATCAGCCGCGGCAGCCCCTTGGGCAGGCGATCGTAGATCGTCGCGCGCCCCTGCGGATCGCGCTCGGTCGTCAGCACGCCCGTCGGCTTATGGAACAGGAACAGCCGCGCGGCCTCGGGCGCGGCGACCGAATTGCCGTCCACCGTCACGCCGTCGAGCGACGGCAGCAGCGTGGCGGGCGTTTCCACCGGCGCGCCGTTCAGCGCGACTCGCCCCTCCTCGATCATCCGTTCGATCTCCCGCCGCGAGGCCACCCCGGCGCGGGCGAGCAGTTTGGCGATACGGTGCAAGGGCGCCTGCGACGGCGATTGGGCGCGCGAAAAACTCGACATGGCGCGCCTGATATATCGGTTATGCCGCAGGCGCGAAATTATTTGCGTCCGAGTGGCGACAGACGCGTTATGTTCCCGGGGCCACGGCCGTAACGAACAGCGCGGAACGCAGGTGATGATTTTCGGCAAGCGGAAACGGTCGATCGTTCGGCTCCTCGTGGTGGAGGACGAGCCGCTGGTCGCCTTTGACACCGAATATCTGCTGCGCGAGCAGGATTACGAGATCGTCGCCACCGTTGATCGGGTGGCGCACGCGCTGACGATCCTGAACGAGGCGAGCGACATCCACCTGGTGCTGGCCGATCTCGGGCTGGCAGATGGCAGCGGGCTTGAGGTGGCGCGCGTCGCGGTCGAGCATGGCGTGCCGGTCATGTTCGTCACCGGCCATTGCCCGCCCGAGGCGGAGGGCATGGCGATGGGATGCCTCATCAAGCCCTATGCGCCGCGCGACCTGCTGGCGGCGATCCGCGTCATCGAGGACGTGTGCGAGGGAGAGCGCCCCCGCAAGCTGCCGAGCGGCTTTCGCCTGTTTTCCCGCGACCTGCCCGGCACGGCGGATAGCGCAGCGGCCAGTTGACGACAGCGCCGCGCTGGCCCGCCGGCCGGTGGTCAATGCTGTTCTGCCGATCAGGCGCTCGGCTGTACCGGCGCCGGATCGGTGCCGGGCGACGCCGGTGCGGGCTGGTCCACATCCGGGCTCGGTGGGGCGACTTCGGGTGGCGGCGCGGCGGGTTCGGGCGGCTGGCTGGGCTGGACCGGCTGTTCGGGCGGTGGGGTGGTGGCCATGATGTTTTGTCCTCTTCTGCGGGAATAACGCGCGGGCGAGCATGCGGGTTGCCGGCAATGCTTGCGGGGAGCCGCCGCGCGGTATAGAGGCCCGCGACCGACGGTGCCTTTTTGCGGGCGTGGCGGAACTGGTAGACGCGCTGGATTTAGGTTCCAGTATCGCAAGATGTGGGGGTTCGAGTCCCTTCGCCCGCACCAGTCATCCGCGGCGTGCCCGCGGACAGGCACCATCCACGAAATTTTCTGTTGAAGGCACGAAGATGCAGACTGTCGAGACGTTGAACGAGGGCCTGAAGCGCGCCTACACGCTGACCATCCCGGCGGCCGAGATCGAAAGCCGCGTCGAAGCGGAGCTGAAGCGCGTCGCCCCGCAGGTGCGCATGCCTGGCTTCCGCCCCGGCAAGGTGCCGGCGAACATCGTGCGCAAGATGCACGGCCCCGCGCTGATGCAGGAAGCGCTCAACACCTCGATCCAGGAAGGCATCCAGTCGCTCATCGCCGAGCAGCAGCTGCGCCCGGCGATCCAGCCGTCCGTTGCGCTTGGCGAGGGCTATGAGCCCGGCAAGGACGCCGAGCTGACGGTCGAGCTGGAAGTGCTGCCGCAGGTGCCCGCACCCGCGCTCGACGGCCTGAAGCTCGAAAAGCTGGTCGTGCCGGCCGCCGACGAGGTGATCGACGAGCAGCTGCAGAAGTTCGCCGACCAGACCAAGAGCTGGAACGACACGGACGAGGGCTATGCCGCGCAGACCGGCGATCTCGTCACCATGGATTTCGTCGGCAAGACGATGGACGGCGTCGCGTTCGAGGGCGGCACCGGCACCGACATGGCGGTGGAGCTCGGCTCGGGTCGTCTGATCCCGGGCTTCGAGGATCAGGTCGTCGGTGCCAAGGCCGGCGAAGAGCGCCAGATCACCGTCACCTTCCCTGAGGAATATCAGGCCAAGGAACTGGCCGGCCAGGAAGCGACCTTCGACCTCACCATCAAGTCGGTGAAGACCGCCGGCGAGGCGAAGATCGACGAGGATCTCGCCAAGAACCTCGGCCTCGAGAGCCTCGAGCAGCTGCGCGGCCTGATCCGCGGTCAGGTCGAGAGCGAGCTGAACAATCTCACCCGCACGCACATGAAGCGCAAGCTGCTCGACCAGCTCGCCGCCGGCCACGATTTCGAAGTGCCGCCGTCGATGGTCGAGGCCGAGTTCTCGCAGATCTGGCAGCAGCTGGAGCATGAGGCGACCCATGAGCCCGATCCCAAGGCGGCCATGGAGGAGATGGAGAAGGAGCGCGACGATTACCGCAAGATCGCCGAGCGCCGCGTCCGTCTGGGCCTGCTGCTCAGCGAGATCGGCCAAGCCAACGGCGTCGAGGTGACCCAGCAGGAAATGAACCGCCTGATCGGCCAGGCCGCGCAGCAGTATCGCGGCGAGGACCAGACGCGCTTCATCCAGTACGTCCAGCAGGATCCGATGGCGGCCGCCCAGCTGCGCGCGCCGCTGTACGAGGACAAGGTCGTCGACTTCCTGTTCGACAAGGCCGAGGTGACCGAGCGCGAGACGACCCGTGAGGAGCTGGAAGCCGCGATCGAGAGCGAGGACGGTTTCGCGACCGGCACGCACCACCACGATCACGACAACCACAAGCCCAAGCAGAAGAAGGCGGCAGCGAAGAAGAAGGCCGACGACGCATCGGCCGACGAAGCCGCGGCTCCGGCCGAGGGCGAGGCTGAGGTGAAGCCCGCGAAGAAGCCGGCCGCCAAGAAGAAGGCAGCCGAGGCACCGGCCGAGGGCGGCGAGGAAGCAGCCGCACCGGCGAAGAAGCCGGCCGCGAAGAAGGCCGCTGCCAAGCCCGCCGCGACGGATGAGGCAGGCGAGGCGGAGGCCAAGCCGGCGAAGAAGGCTCCTGCCAAGAAGGCGGCGCCCAAGACCGAGGGCTAACCACCGCGGCGTATCGCCGATTGCACCCCGGATCGGGAAAGAGGCGCTGCCCTACGCCGGGCAGCACCTCGGCCCTGGTCCGGGGTGTCGTGTTTTCGGAAGCTGGCGCGATGTGCGGCTTGTGTCGGCGTCCACCCTTCCGCAAGACTCTCCGGCTAGTGCCTGCGCGAAGCAGTGCGCCTCCAGGACCATCCTGCGGGGCGACGGAAGGACCCGACGTTGCCCGAACCAGTGCGTGAGCCAACAATTGCCGTGCTGCTGCCCTGCTACAACGAAGAGGCGGCGATTGCGCAGACGGTGGCGGGCTTCCGCGCCGCGCTGCCGGGCGCGACGATCTACGTGTACGACAACAATTCGCGCGATCGCACGGTAGAGGTCGCCCGCGCGGCCGGCGCGATCGTTCGTACCGAGCGGATCCAGGGCAAGGGCGCGGTCGTCCGCCGGATGTTCGGAGACATCGATGCCGATGTCTATGTCATGGCGGATGGCGACGCGACCTATGACGCGGCCTCTGCGCCGGCGCTGGTCGACCGGATGCTGGAGGAGCAGCTCGACATGGTCGTCGGCTGCCGCGTGGGCGAGGCGGCCGCCGCCTATCGCCGCGGCCACCGCCTCGGCAATGCCATGCTCACCGGCATGCTCGCGCAGCTTTTCGGGCGCAGCTTCACCGATATTCTAAGCGGTTACCGCGTCTTTTCGCGGCGCTTCGTGAAGAGCTTTCCCGTGCTGTCGGTCGGCTTCGAGATCGAAACAGAAATTTCGGTCCACGCGCTTGAGCTGAAGATGCCGGTCGGTGAGGTCGAGACGCCTTATTTCGCACGGCCCGAAGGGTCGGTGTCGAAACTCAGCACCTATCGCGACGGCTGGCGCATCCTTGGTACGATCGCCACGCTCTACCGCATCGAACGGCCGCTCTGGTTTTACGGAGCCTTTGGCGCGGCGCTGCTGCTGCTCGCCATCATCCTCGCGGTGCCGCTCGCGATCACCTATGCGCAGACCGGATTGGTGCCGCGCTTCCCCACCGCGATCCTCGCCACCGGGCTCACCATCCTCGCCGCGCTGTCGCTGTTTGCCGGGCTGATCCTTGATACGGTGGTGCGCGGCCGGCTCGAGGTGCGCCGCCTGGCCTATCTCGGCTACCCCGCGCCGCAGGGGCGCGAAAGCCGCTAGGCGCGATCAAACAACTGGCTTAGGCTGCGCTTATGGCATCATCGCTCTCTGGCCGCTCGGCGGCTTTTCTCGTCCTCGCTGCGGCGTGGGCGACCGGCGCTACGGCACAGGAGCAGCCGCGCCGCACCCGCGTTGCACTGGGGCCGCAACTGGTCCCGCGCTATCCCGGCGCCGACGGCCATGTCGTGCGGCCGTTCCTCGATTTCAGCCGGGTCAGCGGCGACACGCCGTTCCCGTTCGAGGCGGCGGACGAGAGCTCCAGCATCTCGATCGTCAAGGCCAACGGCTTCGCCTTCGGCCCGGCGCTCAGCTTTGAGGGATCGCGTCGCGCGCGCGACATCCCCGGCCTGCCGCGCGTCGGCTTCACCGTCGAATTGGGTGGGTTTGCGCAATATACCGCAAGCGCGGTGCCGATCCGCGGGCGGGTCGAGCTGCGCCAAGGCATCGGCGGGCACAAGGGGCTCATCGGCATGGCAGGGGTCGATTACATCGCGCGCGAGCGTGACGAGTGGCTGTTTTCGATCGGCCCGCGCGTCACCTTCTCCAACGGCAAGTATCAGCGCGCGTATTTCGGCGTGCCGCTCGACGCGGTCGCCGGCTCCGGGCTGCCTGCCTTTCGCCCCTCGGGCGGGATCCACGCGGTCGGGGTCAATGCCGGCTTTCTGAAGCAGTTGAGCCGCAACTGGGGCATCACCACTTACGCCAAGTACGACCGGCTCATCGATGATGCCGGCGACTCGCCCGTCGTGCGGCGCTTCGGCGATCGCAATCAATTGTCGGGCGGCGTGGCGCTCAGTTACACCTTCTTTGGCCGCGCCAACTAAACCGGCCCACTTGAAGTCGCGCGCCGAGCGCGCGACATAGGTGGCCTAGAGGCATAAGAGAGATTTTTTCATGCACAATCCGTTCGAGACCGGCGACTTCGCAGGGGCCCTGGCGCGTGCCGGTGTCGGCATGCAGCAGACCCAGGCCGGGCTCGTTCCCATCGTGATCGAGCAGTCGAACCGTGGCGAGCGTTCGTTCGACATCTTCAGCCGCCTGCTGCGCGAGCGCATCGTGTTCGTGACCGGCGGCGTCGAGGACGGCATGGCCAGCCTGATCACCGCGCAGCTGTTGTTCCTTGAATCGGAAAACCCGAAGAAGGACATCTTCATGTACATCAACTCGCCGGGCGGTGTCGTCACGGCGGGCATGGCGATCCATGACACGATGAACTACATCCGCCCGCGCGTCGGCACGGTGTGCATCGGCCAGGCCGCCTCGATGGGCAGCTTCCTTCTGTCGGCGGGCGAGCCGGGGATGCGCGTGGCGCTGACCAACGCGCGGATCATGATTCACCAGCCGTCGGGCGGCGCGCAGGGCATGGCCAGCGATATCGAGATCCAGGCTAAGGAAATCCTGCGCATCCGGCATCGCATGAACGAGCTGTATGCCAAGTACACCGGCCAGCCGATCGAGGTGATCGAGAAGGCGATGGACCGCGACAAGTTCCTCAGCGCGGACGAGGCCAAGGAATTCGGCCTGATCGACGAGGTGTTCGACAAGCGGCCGGCGCCCGCCGAGGACGTGGCGGCGACGGCCTGAACGCCGTTACCCCGTTTTCCGGCATTGCCGGATCAAGATCGGCCGGGTTACCATGCCCGGCCGAAAAGGATGTGATTGAATGACAAAGCTCAGCGGCGGTGACTCCAAGAGCACGCTCTACTGCTCGTTCTGCGGCAAGTCGCAGCATGAGGTGCGCAAGCTGATCGCCGGACCGACGGTGTTCATCTGCGACGAATGCGTCGAGCTGTGCAACGACATCATCCGCGAAGAGACGAAGTCGGCGCTGGTGTCCAAGAAGGACGGCGGCGTGCCGACCCCGCAGGAGATCTGCGACGTTCTCGACGATTACGTCATCGGGCAGAAGCAGGCCAAGCGCGTGCTCTCGGTCGCGGTGCACAATCACTACAAGCGGCTGAACCACGGTGCCAAGGGCGCCGACGTCGAGCTCGCCAAGTCGAACATCCTGCTCGTCGGCCCGACCGGCTGCGGCAAGACGCTGCTGGCGCAGACGCTGGCCCGCATCCTCGACGTGCCGTTCACCATGGCCGATGCGACGACGCTGACCGAGGCCGGTTACGTCGGCGAGGATGTCGAGAACATCATCCTCAAGCTGCTTCAGGCGTCCGACTATAACGTCGAGCGCGCGCAGCGCGGCATCGTCTACATCGACGAAATCGACAAGATCAGCCGCAAGGCCGAGAATCCGTCGATCACGCGCGACGTGTCGGGTGAGGGCGTGCAGCAGGCGCTCCTGAAGCTGATGGAAGGCACCACCGCCTCCGTGCCCCCGCAGGGCGGGCGCAAGCATCCGCAGCAGGAGTTCCTGCAGGTCGACACGACCAACATCCTGTTCATCTGCGGCGGCGCCTTCTCGGGTCTCGAAAAGATCATCGGCGATCGTCTGCAGGGCAAGTCGATCGGCTTCGGCGCTTATGTCGCGGCGCCCGAGGAAAAGCGCACCGGCGAGGTGCTGCGCCAGACCGAGCCGGAGGATCTGCTGAAGTTCGGCCTGATCCCCGAGTTCGTCGGCCGCCTGCCGGTGATCGCGACGCTGGAGGACCTCGACGTCACCGCCTTGGTGAAGATCCTGAGCGAGCCGAAGAACGCGCTGGTGAAGCAATACCAGAAGCTGTTCGACATGGAGGAAGTGAAGCTCGGCTTCACCGACGATGCGCTGGTGACGGTCGCCAAGAAGGCGATCGAGCGCAAGACCGGCGCACGCGGCCTTCGCTCGATCCTGGAAGGCATCCTGCTCGACACGATGTTCGACCTGCCGGGTATGGACTCGGTCGACGAGGTGATGATCGACAAGGACGTGGTCGACGGCCGCAAGGAGCCGATCCGCGTTTACACGGAAAAGAAGAAGTCGGGCGTCGACGCCGCCTGACGCTTCCGTCCACCGGTTGCATGAAGCGGGCGTCGGGAAACCGGCGCCCGTTTTGTTTTGTTCAAGCAACGCGGCTCGGCATCGTTCGGCCTCGCCGCTACCTCACCGTCACCACCAGCTAGGAGATTGGATGACCGAACAGCCCGACATGGTCGACGGCATCGTACCACCGGCAAGCAAGCGAGCATTGCTCCAGCGGCTCGACCTACCGATCTACACATTGCTGTTTCCGCTTCTTTCCGCGGTCGCGGTGGCCGTATCGCTGTACAACATGGCGCTGGTCGGCACCCTGGCCGCCGCCGCGATCCTGATGGGCGCGGTGCTCGCCGCCGTGCATCATGCCGAGGTAGTGGCGCACCGCGTCGGTGAGCCGTTCGGCACGCTGGTGCTCGCGATTGCCGTCACGGTGATCGAGGTGTCGCTGATCGTCAGCCTGATGCTCTCCGACGCAGGCGACGCCTCCGCGCTCGCCCGCGACACCGTGTTCGCGGCGATCATGATCATCCTGAACGGCATCGTCGGCTTGTGTCTGATGGCGGGCGGGCTGCGGCATGGCGAGCAGCGTTTCACCCTGCACGGCGTCAGTGCGGCGCTTGCCGTGCTGACTGCCTTGGTCGTGCTGTCGCTGGTGCTGCCCAATTACGTGACCAGCGCGGCGGGGCCGACCTATGCCCCGGCGCAGCTGGTGTTCGTCGCGATCGTATCGCTGTTCCTCTACCTCATCTTCGTGCTGGTCCAGACGGTGCGGCACCGGGAGTATTTCCTGCCGGACGCGGACATGCCCGCCGACGCGCATGCCGCGCGGCCCAGCGGCGCCACCACCGCGACCGCGCTGGTGTTCCTGCTGATCGCGCTGGTCGGCGTCGTGCTGCTCGCCAAGGGGTTGTCGGCGACCGTCGAGCGGGCGGTGCTCGGCGCCGGGCTGCCGCTCGCGGTCGTCGGCGTGGTGATCGCCGCCCTGGTGCTCGCGCCCGAGGGGCTGGCGGCCTATCGCGCGACCAAGCGCAACCGGCTCCAGACCAGCCTCAACCTCGCGCTCGGCTCGGCGCTGGCGACGATCGGGCTGACGATCCCCTCGGTCGCGATCGTGTCGCTGGTGCTCGACCTGCCGCTGGCGCTTGGCATCGGGGCAAAGAGCATCACGCTCTTGATCCTGACGCTGTTCACCATCACCCTGTCACTCGGGACCGGACGAACGACGATCCTGGGAGGAGCGGTGCATCTGGTGATCTTCGCAGCCTATCTGTTCACCACCGTGGTGCCATGACGATGGTTCGGCTCGCCGGCGGCGCGGAGCGCGCGCGCGTGGCGGCGATGCTGGGTCGCGCCTTTGCCGACGATCCCGCGATGAGCTGGATCTTCCCCGACGCCGCGGATCGCGCGACGCGGCTGCCGCGCCTGTTCGCGCTGCTGTTCGACGAGGACGCGGCCGGCATGCGGCTGATGACGGCGAACGCTGAGGCGGCGACCTTGTGGCGCCCGCCGGGGGCGCCGACCACCGGTATCGCCACCATGATGCGGCACGCATGGCCGCTCTGGCGTGCGCTTGGGGCCAACCTGCCGCGCGCCTTGCGACTGGCCAACGCGGTCGAGGCGCACATGCCATCGGGCGATTTCTGGTACCTGCACCTCGCCGGCTGCGATCCGGCGGCACAGGGCAGGGGGCTCGGCGGCGCCGTCGTGCGTGCCGGTCTGAACCGCGTCGCCCGGCGCTTTCCCGCCTATCTGGAGACCGCGACCGAGCGGAACCTCGGCTTCTACCAGGCGCTGGGCTTCGCCGTGACCGAGGAATGGACCGTCCCCGGCGGCGGCCCGCGCTTCTGGTCGATGCGCCGCCCCGCCGATTGAGCCCCGACGGCGCTCAGCCGGTGCGGATTACCGCAAGCCCGGCCACCAGCGTCAGCAGCACGAGGCACCCGCTCGACACCGCGAACAGGATGAAGCGCGGCTTCACGCGGTTGCTGGTCGCCTGCACCAGGCTATGCGCCACCCGCAGTGCGACATAGGCCCAGGCCAGGACGATCGCGGCCGGCGATGCGCGCCCGGCGAGCGTCAGGATGCCGCACAGCGCGTAGAACAGCACCGGCTGTTCAAGCAGATGGTTGTAGTTATGCGCCTTCCACTGCGCCTCGGCAGGGAGCGAGCGATCCGCATCGGCAGCGCGCGAGCCGACCAGCGTACCCATGCGAATACCGGCACGCCGCATCGCGGGCAGCCGCGTCGCAAGCATCCAGCCAAGCATCACGAGCGTCCAGCCGATCAGCACGACGGCAGGCTGGAGAAGGGCGAGCGAGATCATGCCCGAAGGCTAGCCCGACCGCGATCTGCTGTCACGCGAGTCGGCGCGGCGCAACGCAGGCACCGGCCCAAATAGAAGCGGGGCAACCACGCCGCCCCGCTCCAATTCAATCAGGCGAACAGCTTCGCCCAGCCGCGCTTGGCGCGATCCTTCCAATGGCCGCGGTGATAGGCGTCGGATGCCAGCAGCGGCATGACCGAGCCGGCTTCCGCGAACACCATCTGCTCGATGCCCGTGTTCACCTTGCCCCACGATGCCGCTTCCTGCAGCGTCGAGGACGAGCAGGCGCCGTCGCGCACGTCGGCGACGGTGATCTGCACCGCGTACTTGTGGACCTCGACATCCTCGTGGCCGAGGATCTCGGCGCACACCACCGTGTCCTGGATGAAGTTTTTCGGCACGCCGCCGCCGATCATCAGCAGGCCGGTGGTGCCTGCCTGGATCTTGATCTCGGTCAGCTCGCGGAAGTCGGCGATCGCGTCGAGCACCATGTACGGGCGGCCTTCCTTGGCGGCATCGACCTGATGCTTCACCAGACCGAAGCCGGCCGACGAATCGACGAATGCCGGGCAGAAGATCGGCACATCATGCTCATAGGCGAGCTTGACGAGGCTGTTGTCCTTCTTGCCGTGCTCGACGAGGTACTTGCCCATCTCGCGGATGAACGCGCGCGACGAATAGGGCTTGGGTTCCAGCGACTCGGCGATCTTGTTGATCGTGAAGTCGCAATCCTGCAGCTGCTCCTCGTCGATGTAGGTGTCGTAGATCCGGTCGATGTAGAGCGAGCGCAGCGTGTCGTCGTCCGGCACTTCCAGCGCCTGATAATGCTTGTGGCCCAGGCCCTCGAAGAAATCCATGTCGACGATGGTCGCGCCGGTGGCGACGATGCAGTCGACCATGTTGTTGCGGACCAGCTCGGCATACAGGTCCATGCAGCCGCCGGCCGAGGTGGAGCCAGCGATCACCAGCACAACGGTGCAGTCCTTGTCGGCCAGCATCTCGTTGTAGATCTTGGTCGCACGGCCCAGATCGCGGCTGGTGAAGCTCATGTCGCTCATCGCGTCGACGATCGGGCGCGCGTCGAAGCTCTTGATGTCGATGTGCTTGACCTGCTTCGACAGCAGTTCCGCCTTGCGGGTGTCGTTGATCGGCGCATTCGCCGCCGCGGTCTTCGTGAGGGTGTCGGTCATGGGTTGCTCCCACATGATGGCACACGTCGTTCGAGGGGACGCGCAAACCCGTAGGGACGGCGGCGCCCGTCAGGACACCGCCGTCTATTCCAATGTAAGCAGTCGGTTACAGCTTTACGACGTTGGACGCGGCTTCGCGTTCCACCTCGGTGTACAGCGACACCATCGGCTCGTCCTCGACGATCACCGTCTCGTCCGATCCGAAGCCGTTGAACGCGGTGCGCATTGCCGAGCCATAGGCGCCCAGCATGCCGATCTCGACATAATCGCCGGCCTGGACGTCCGCCGGCAGCAGGAACGGGCCTGCCATATGGTCGAGGTCGTCGCAGGTCGGGCCGTAGAACGAGAACGGATGGTCGCGCACGGTCGACTGCGGCTCGCGCAGCAACGTCACCGGGAAACGCCAGCCGATATGCGCCGCGTCGAACAGCGCGCCATAGGCACCGTCGTTGATGTACAGCTCGTTGCCGCGGCGCTTTTCCACGCGCACGACGACGCTGCTGTACTCGGCGCACAGCGCACGGCCCGGCTCCGCCCACAGCTCTGCCGAATAGCTGATCGGCAGGCTCTCGAACGCGCGGTGGATCGTCTCGAAATAATGCTCGAGCGGCGGGGGCGCCATGTCGGGGTAGGACGACGGGAAACCGCCGCCTACGTCGATCACGTCCACCGTCACGGCCGCATCCACGATCGCTGCGCGCACGCGCTCCATGGCATCCGAATAGGCTTCGGGCGTCATCGCCTGGCTGCCGACATGGAAGCAGATGCCGAGCGCATCGGCCGCCTGGCGGGCGGCGAACAGCAGCGGCTTCGCCTCATGCGGCGCCACGCCGAACTTCGACGCGAGGCTGAGCTTCGAATGCTCGGACGAAACGCGCAGGCGAACGCAAAGCGTCAGATCCGCCGCATTGCGCGTCGCGCGCATGATCTTCTCGAGCTCTTCGAGCGAATCGAGGCTGAACGTCCGGACGCCGTGCGTGAAATACGCCTCGGCGATCGCTTCCTCGGCCTTCACCGGGTGCATGAAGCACAAGGTGGCGTCCGGCAGCGTGCGCGCGACGAGCCGTACCTCGGCGATCGAGGCGACGTCGAAATGGGTGATGCCATTGTCCCAGAGGATCTGGATCAGCTCGGGGGACGGATTGGCCTTTACGGCATACATCGACCGACCCGGGAACTTCTCCACGAAGAACCGGGCGGCGCGTGCCGCGGCGTGCGGACGCACGAGCGTGACCGGCTGGACCGGCTTGCCCTGTGCGATGTCGATGGCGCCCGAAACGGAGTTGCGAGCAACGGTCGAGAGGGGTGCTAGCCCCAGCGCGCGATGATCCTGGTGCAATTCAAGGGACCTCCAATGCCAGGAGGCAAGCCCCCGGTCTTCAGTTGACGAAATCACTGCCTTGCGGTGGAAGTCCCATGGGGCAGCGGAGGCGCGCACTTAGGGTCGCTGTTCCCCCGTGTAAAGTGTGTTTTCGGCCGTCGATATTTGCGGCAAGGACGGGCCGTGACAATTGTACGACAACCCACACGCGCCGGGGTGCGCGACGCGGCGGCAAAGGTCGCCGCCATTCTTCCACCAACGCCGCTTTTCACCGCGGAAATCAAGGGCGTACCCATTGCCTTCAAGGCGGAATCCTTGCAGCCGGTCGGTGCGTTCAAGATCCGCGGCGCCTGGCACCGATTGACCGCTCTCGATCCCAACGCACGCACGCGCGGGGTGGTTGCGTTCTCCAGCGGCAATCACGCGCAGGGCGTCGCCTGGGCGGCCAAGCGGCTCGCCATGCCGGCGATCATCGTCATGCCCGCCGACGCCCCGCGCGCAAAGGTCGAAGGGACGCTGGCGCTCGGCGCCGAGGTGGTCAGTTACGATCGCCACACGGAATCGCGCGAACAGATTGCGGCGCGGCTGGCCGAGGCACGCGGCGCCACCCTGGTGCCCAGCTTCGACGACGCCTGGGTGATCGAGGGGCAGGGCTCGGCGGGAATCGAGCTGGCGGCGCAGATGGAGGCGGCAGGCTTGGGGGCGCCGCGCCGCGTGATCGTGCCGTGCGGTGGCGGCGGACTGTCGGCCGGCGTGGCACTGGCGCTGCCCGACGCCGCGATCACCGTCGCCGAGCCGGAGGGGTGGGACGATATGCGCCGTAGCCTGGAGGCAAGCTGGATCTTGCCCGTCGGCGATTCGCCCCCGCCCACCAGTTGCGACGCGCTGATGACTAAACAGGTGTCGCCGCTCACCTTCGACGTGCTCTCGCGCCGCGACGCGAACGGGGTGGCGGTGTCAGAGGCAGAGATTGCCGCCGCGCAGCGATGGGCGGCCGAGCGCCTGCGGCTGGTGGTCGAGCCGGGCGGGGCGGTGGGGCTTGCCGCCGTGCTGGCCGGGCATATCGCGCCCGCGCCGGGGCTCGCCGTGATCCTGTCGGGCGGCAACGTCGATATCGACGCTTATGCCCGTGTGATTGCCGGCTGACGAACGGCGGAAGGTCGCCGGCTTTGCCGATGCCGGCGGCGGCGCTAGAGCCGCGCCATGGATATGATCGCCAGCGCCGCACCCGCCATCGCCATGCTCGCCGCCTTTGCTTGCGTGCTGGGTGGCGGCTGGCTGATCCGCACCGGCAGCGATGCCAAGCGCGGCTGGCTGATGATCGTCATGGCGATTGTGCTGGTCGGCAACGTCATGATCTGGACGCTCTGACCGGCGGATTACTGACATAAGGGTAAGTTCGCTCCTTTCCCGACCTCTTTCGATGCGTTAGGCTCGCGCAAAAGAGAGGATCGTCCATGAGCGAGCATGTCGACGTCATCATCGTCGGGGCCGGGCTGTCGGGCATCGGCGCGGCGCACCATCTGCAACAGCGCTGCCCGGACCGCAGCTACCTCATCCTTGAGGCACGGCAGGCGATCGGGGGGACCTGGGATCTCTTCCGCTATCCCGGCATCCGCTCGGACAGCGACATGCACACGCTCGGCTATAATTTCCGGCCGTGGACCAAGGCAAAGGCGATCGCCGACGGTCCCTCGATCAAGGAATATATCGAAGACACCGCGCGAGACGGCGGCATCGATCGCCACATCCGCTTCGGCCATCGCGTGGTCGGCATGGAATGGTCGACCCCCGATGCGCGCTGGACGGTGCGGGTCGATGGTCCGGACGGCGAGACAGCCTTCACCTGCTCGTTCCTTCACATGTGTTCTGGCTATTACGACTACGAAAAAGGCCACACGCCGCACTTTGAAGGCCAAAACACGTTCGAGGGCAGGCTGGTGCACCCGCAATTCTGGCCGGACGATCTCGACTATTCGGGAAAGAACGTGGTCGTGATCGGCAGCGGGGCCACCGCCGTCACGCTGGTGCCCGAAATGGCGAAGACCGCTGCCAGCGTCATCATGCTGCAGCGCTCACCCACCTATGTCGTCTCCCGCCCCGGCCAGGACGCGCTCGCCAACTGGCTCCGCGCCAAGCTGCCAAGCAAGACGGCCTATGGCGTAACGCGCTGGAAGAACGTGCTTTTCGGCATGATCTTCTACCGCATGACGCGGCGCCAGCCGGAAAAGGTAAAGCAGAAACTGCTCGACGGCGTGCGCGAGCATCTCGGTCCCGACTACGACGTCGGGACCCACTTCACCCCCCGCTACAACCCCTGGGACCAGCGCCTCTGCCTCGTCCCCGACGCCGACCTGTTCGACACGATCAAGGCGGGCAAGGCGACCGTCGTCACCGACACGATCGACCACTTCACACCCGGCGGCATTCGCCTTGCCTCGGGCCAGGAACTGCCCGCGGACGTGGTCGTCACCGCTACCGGGCTGGAGGTGAAGCTGCTGAGCGGCATCGAACCGATCGTCGACGGCGAGCAAAAGAACCTCGGCAAGGCGCTGCAATATAAGGGAATGATGTTCTCCGACATCCCGAACCTGTCGTTCACCTTCGGCTACACCAACGCATCCTGGACGCTGAAGGCCGATCTCGTCGCCATGTACCTGTGCCGCCTGCTCAACACGATGAAGAAGCGCGGCATGCGCCAGATCACGCCTCGCATCGGCGATGAGGCGATCACCGAAGAGCCGTTCGTCGACTTCAGCTCGGGCTATATCCAGCGCGTCGCCGATCGGCTGCCGAAACAGGGCAACAGGAAGCCGTGGCGCCTCAATCAGAATTACGCGCTCGACGTCATGGCGCTGCGCTTCGGCTCGGTGGACGACAGCCTCGAATTCTCCAACCCGGTGGAGCGCTCGCGGGTCGCGGCCTGACGGCGCCCCCTTTCGCTCGGCAGCGAACCCGCTATGGCGCGGCGTCGTTGCAGCAAAGGAGAATGCCGCCGTGTCCGACGTGCTGATCCTCACCACCGGTGGGACGATCGACAAGCTCTATTTCGATGCGCTGAGCACCTATCAGATCGGCGAAAGCGTGGTGGATCGGGTGCTCCGCACCGCTCAGGTAAAGCTGCCATATCGCGTCGCCGAGGTGCTGCGGAAGGACAGTCTGGAACTGACCGATGACGACCGTGCGCTGATCGCGCAGACGGTGGCGGAGGCGCCCGAGCGCCGCATCATCATCACGCACGGTACCGATACGATGACGCACACGGCGCAGGCGCTGGCGGGGGTTTCGGGCAAGACGATCGTGCTGGTCGGGGCACTGGCGCCGGCGCGTTTTGCCGAGAGCGATGCGAGCTTCAACCTCGGAATGGCGCTTGCAGCGGCGCAGGTCGCCGCTCCGGGCGTGTGGATCGCCATGAACGGGACGATCTTTGACGGATTGAAGGTACGCAAGGATCGCGCGGCAAACGCCTTCGTGGCGATCGACTAGGCGTTACGATCGAGGGGAGGGCAGGCGCCTTGCACCCGCCCTCCTGAAAGTGCGCGATCTAGGCGGCTGGTGCCTATCCGCGCCCGCCGCAGCAGATCAGCGTTGCGCAAGACTCACAGCGGCGATCGGCTCCGGGAAATCGAGCGCGCCGCACTTCTTGGTCTGCCACTCGCCGCGCTTCGACCAGCAGATATTGTCGAGATTAGGCACGCGCGAGCTCGCGTGGAACGAGCGCGGAAACAGCTGCTCGCCCCATGGCGACAGGCTGTTGCGCAGCTCGCGCATCTTTTCCTGCGCGAGTGTGCCGAAGCTGCCGCGCGGTGTGTAGAGCGACGCACGGCCGATCTTCGCCGCCGTCTGGCAGAAATTATACTGCGAAGACACAGCGTTGAAGCTGGAATAGGTACGCGTGCCGAACTGATCGAGCGCCGATTGGCCGGCCTTTGCAGTAGCGTTGGTGCGTTTGAAATAGGCGGTCAGCGTGTCGTAAGTGTCCTTCAACTCCGCACGATGATCGGTCAGCACGGCGTTGTAATTGTCGACGGCAAGCAGCGTCGGCTCGAACTGGCATTGCAGCGCGGCCACGTTCAGCGCCGCGCGCAGCGTCCAGGCCAGTCCGGCTTTCATTTCCTTTTCGGTCGCGCCCGGCAGCGGCTGCGCGATACCCGGTTCATCCCCGCGCACAACAGTGCCGGACAAATCCTTGGACTTCATGAAAAATTGTGCGGATGCAGGTGCCGATCCCATCATCGCGGCTGCTGCCAAGCCAAGCCCGACGAACCGCAACCCAACCATTCTCATGACATTCCCCCGACGCAACGTGCGGGATTCATACGCGTTTTCTCCGAATCCGCCAAGACCGTTCGTCATCCCGGTCGCACATTCGGGCGCGACGGCGGGCGGCAGACACGAAAAGGGCCGCCCGGTCGCCCGGGCAGCCCCTTGAACTCCGATAGATCGAAGCGACGATTACATCGCGTTCGTGGAGTTCATCATCATCATGTCATTCGACATCATGGTGTCGTTCGCCATCATGCCGTCGTTCATTGCGCCGTCAACCGCCGTCATGTTGTCGGTCATGGTGTCCATGCCCTCGGTCGCGTTCATGTCGGTGATGGTGGTGTTGTCGACCGTGGTTTCGGTCTGCGAGCCGCAAGCCGAAACGGCGAGTGCAGCTGCGGCAATGGCCGAACCAGCCAGGATCTTCGAGATAGCACGCATGGAAAGCTCCCTAGAAAGTGGATTTGGACGGCGGACGGATCCTTAATACCCAAATCAGAGTGGATATTAGTCACAGAACGCCGGCCCCTCAAGCCTCGTTTTCACGCTCACAAGTAAGGCTATCGAGGAAAGCGCCGGACGTTAACGCCAGCGCGGCGTCAAAGGTTTCCATTGCGTGGCTCGCGCCCAGCGCCTGCGCGCTGGTGACCGGGTATTCGGCAAGCCCACATGGCACGATCCCGCCGAAGTGCGACAGGTCCGGCGACAGGTTCACCGAAAAGCCGTGCATGGTGATCCAGCGGCGCACGCGCACGCCGATCGCGCCGATCTTCGCCTCTTGCCCGCTGGTATCGTGCGTCCAGATGCCGACGCGGCCCGGCGCGCGGAAAGCGGAAATGCCCATTTCGCCCAGCGCGGCGATCACCCAGCCTTCCAGCGCATGGACGTAGCAGCGCACATCGCGCCCGCGCTTGGCGAGGTTCAGCACCAGATAGCCGATCCGCTGGCCAGGCCCGTGGTAGGTATACCGCCCGCCGCGCCCCGCCGCGACCACCGGAAAGCGCGGGTCGATCAGCTCCGCGCGGTCGGCACTGGTGCCGGCGGTATAAACCGGCGGATGTTCCAGCAACCAGACCAGTTCGCCCGCGCTGCCCGCCGCCACGGCATTGGCCCGCGCCTCCATGTCGGCGAGCGCGGCGGCGTAGTGGGTCAGCCCAGGGCTCGTCCGCCATTCGATATCGTGCATGTCGGTCACCCGGCGGCAGATGTGTCGGGCGGAGGCGATTGGCAAGCCGCCACCCGATCGGGTAGCGTCGCGGCCATGAAATACAGGCAAGATCGACCATGATCAGCATTGGCGAGATTTGGGACCGCACGATGCGGGTGATTGCCGGGCGGCTCGGCATCCTGCTGACCCTGGCGTTTCTGCTGATGATCGTCCCGCCGGTCGTCCAGGCGGCGCTGGAGACGGTCGAGGGAACGTCATTCGGCCTGCGATCTGCGCAGCTGGCGGTGTCGCTGATCGTTTTTCTCGCCGCATCGATGGCGATGATCGCAATGACGGCGGTGGCGAGCGATCCGGCGGTTGATCGCGAGGCGGCCCTCGCCGCCGGGCGCGCTAGGCTCGGCCCGTTCATCGGCGTGTCGCTGGTCGTCGGTCTCGCATTCGGCTTGGCAGTTCTGCCCGGTGCGGTGCTGCTGGGCATGGCGCGCTTCGATCTGGCGCAGGCGCGACTGGCCGGTTCGCAAGAGGGCGTGAACCTCGTGCTGCTCGGCCTTGGCTTGCTGTACTTTCTGGTGCTGTTGCCGGTGATGCTGTGGGCTGCGGCACGGCTGGTGCCGTTGGCCGCGGTGATCGTGAACGAACGTCGCGGGGTCGGCGCGATCCGGCGCTCCTTTGCGCTGAGCCGCGGCATGAGCATGAAGCTGATGGGCGTGCTGATCCTTTACGTGGTGGTGTTCCTGGTGGTCCTGACGGCCGCGACGTCGGTGATCGGCATCGTCGCACGGTTGCTTTCGGGCAGTGACGGCGCAACGGTCGTGGCGCTGGCCGTTGCTTTGGCGACGGCGCTGGTCACCGCGGCGTTCAGCGTTCTACAGGCGGTCTTCGCGGCACAATTCTATCTCGCCGCGCGAGAGGCGCACGACCCGGCATGACCATTACCTTTGCCCGCCTGCTGGCGGATGGCTGGGCCGTCTTCCGGCGGGAGGCCGAACTCGTGCTGGCGCTGGCCGGCGCGATGATCTTCCTGCCGGCGCTTGCGGTTCAGCTGCTATGCGATCCCATGCCGCCGTTGCCCGCCCAGCCGTCCGACGAAGCGGTGATGACCCGCTGGGTGGAGGCGGTGTCGATGTGGGGGCAGGGCAACGCCATCTGGTATCTGCTGGCGGATGTGGTCGGCATGGTCGGCCTCGCCGCCATTGCCGTGCTGCTCGTGGCGCCCGGCCGCCTGACGGTGAACGAAAGCCTCGCCGTGGTGATGCGCCGGCTTGGCCGGTTCGTCCTGCTCAACCTGCTTGTCGCCATTCCGGTGGGCCTTGGCATGTGGCTCTTCATCCTGCCGGGCCTGTATCTGCAGGCCCGGCTTATAGCGGCTGTACCGGTCGTGGCAGGGGAAAGCGGGCAGAGCGCCGCGCGAGCACTCGGCCGCAGCTGGCGGTTGACCGCGCCAGTCGGCTGGGCGGCGCTCGGCGCGGTGGTGATGCTGTTCATGGCGCAATGGCTGGCGATCAGCCCGCTGTTCTCGTTCGATGCCTGGCTGCGGCAGCCCGGCCACGACAATCCGTTCCTGATCGCGCTCGTCGCGGCGGCGCTGTCGGGCGCCGGCACGATCTACAATGTCGCGTTGCTGATGATCGGTGTGGCGACCTACCGGCGGTTCGCCAGCAAGGGGATGTGAGGCGCGAGGTCGGTCGGCAGCAGCCCGGAGACGCGCGGATCGGCAAAGGTTTCGACCGTTCGCTTGATCGCGGCGAATCCCTGCGCGCGATAGAAGTTGAGCGCCGACGGATGGTCCAGCGTGCAGGTATGCACCACCACGCGCGTTACGCCGGGGCGCCAGCAGCGTGCCATCGCCTCGCTCATCAGCCAACGCCCGTGGCCGTGCTCTGCGAGCTCGGGGATCAGGCCGAAATAGGATAGCTCGCAGGCGGCCTCATGACGAAAGTCGAGCTCCACCATGCCTACCTCGATCCCCTTCGGATCGGTGGCGGCATATATCTCGATCGCCGGATCGTGGATGATCGCCAGCAAATCATCCTCTGGCATCGCGAGCCGCGAGAACCACAGCCACGGCCCACCGATCCGGCGGAACAAGGCGCGGTATGCGTCGGCGCTCGGCCGTGCCCAGCGGTTCAGCCGAAAGGGCGAGGGCGGCAGCGGCCGCAACGGCGGCCTGCGGGTCATCTCCAGCGTGGTGACGATCGTCGCCAGCTGGTCGTCGGGAACCGCGATCAGGCCCATGTCGCGACGGGGGGCAGGCTCATGAGGATCGCATCGATGTTGCCACCCGTCTTGAGGCCGAACAACGTGCCCCGATCATACACCAGGTTGAATTCGGCATAGCGCCCGCGCCATTCGTTGCGCTGCGCGATATCCTGATTGGTGAAAGGCATGTTCATGCGCCGACGCACGATCCGCGGGTAAGCATCGAGAAACGCGCGCCCGACATCCTGAGTGAAGGCAAAGTTATCGGCGAAGTCACCCTCGAGGTGATCGTAGAAAATGCCGCCGACACCGCGATGCACCTTGCGATGCGGAATGTAGAAATAATCGTCCGCCCACTCCTTGAACCGCGGGTAATGTGCGGCATCATGCGCGTCGCAGACGTTTTTCAGCGTGGCGTGAAAGTCCTGTGTGTCCTCGTCGATCGGCAGCGGCGGGTTCAGATCCGCCCCGCCGCCGAACCATCGCTTGGTGGTCACCAGGAAGCGCGTGTTCATGTGCACCGCCGGCACGTGCGGATTGGCCATGTGCGCGACCAGGCTGATCCCGGTGGCAAAAAAGCTGGGGTCCTCCGCCGCGCCGTGGATCGTCTTGCCGAACTCGCCCTCGAACCGGCCGCCCACCGTTGACACGTTGACGCCGACCTTTTCGAAGACGCGGCCCTTCATCACGCCGCGCACCCCGCCGCCGCCCGGCGCACCCGAGCTGTCGTGACGGTCCCACGGCGTATACTCGAACGCTGCGCTTGATCCCGCCTCGCGCTCGATCGCCTCAAACTCGGCGCAGATGCGATCGCGCAGCTCCTCGAACCAGGTGCGGGCGATGGTTTGTTCGGTGTCCAGCGTGATCATGGCGGGCTGATACGGGCTGGCAGGTGCGGCTGTCGAGATGTCAACGCCGCTGTGTCGGGCTCAGTCTCTTACGGCGTCGCGGGCACGCCGCTTGTCTGTCGAAGCGATTCGGCCAGCATGATGCCCGCACTCACCGCGACGTTGAGCGAGCGAAAGCCCGGCTGAAGCGGAATGCGCACCGCCAGATCGGCTGCTTCATGGACATGGTCGGGCACGCCGGCGCTCTCGCTGCCGAACAGCAGAACGTCATCGGGTTCAAAGCGTGCCGCCCACAGGTCGACGGCGCCGCGTGTGGTGGCGAGAATCAGCCGGCCGTGCCGCGCGGCATTGAATGCCTGCCAGTCGGGGTGGCGGGTGACCTGCGCCGAGCCGGCATAATCCATCGCGGATCGACGAAACGCACGGTCGCTCCAGGGGAAGCCCATCGGCTCGATCAGGTCGACGGGGGTGCCGAAACATGTGGCTGTTCGCACGATGGTGCCGACGTTTCCGGCGATATCCGGCTCAAACAAAGCGATGCGCATCGGTGCCCTTTATCCTGCCCAAGCATCGCCAACGGGATGAAGGCTGGATGAACCAAGGCAAAAATCACCATTGGCAGGGCGGGGGTGCGCAGCTATCAACCCGCCGACCCCGCGGGTAAAGGGGGGTTTTCAGGCGGGCGTCGGGGGAGGCTCTTTCCATTTGCGCTCCCCGCCGGGGCCGGTTGGACAAGGGTTGGTGAATGGCGACGGTCGACAACACAGTTACTCCGGGCGATTATCCCGCCCGTCATGAAGAGGACGGGCATGATCCCCGTCGCCGCGATTTCATCAATATCGCTGCCGTGGCCTGGGCCGGTGTCGGTGCAGGCGTCATCGTTCTGCCGCTCATCAATCAGATGAACCCATCGGCGGACGTGCTCGCGCTGTCCACGACCGAGGTCGACATCAGCAAGATCGAGCCGGGTCAGGCGATCAAGTCCACCTTCCGCAAGCAGCCGCTGTTTGTGCGCAATCTGACGCCCAAGGAGATTGCGGAGGCCGATGCGGTGCCGGTCAGCTCGCTGCGTGATCCGCAGACGCTGGAAGAGCGCACCAAGGCCGGCAAGAAGAACTGGCTCATCACGCTGGGCGTCTGCACCCACCTCGGCTGCGTGCCGCTGGGCGCCGGCGAGGGCGAGAACAAGGGTCCGTTCGGCGGCTATTTCTGCCCGTGCCACGGGTCGGCCTATGATACGGCCGGTCGCATTCGCCAGGGTCCTGCACCGAGCAACCTGCACGTTCCCGATTACGCATTCACGTCCGACACTGTCGTGACGGTCGGTTGAGGTAGCACGAGATGAGCTTTCCCTGGGCCAAGCATTATGAGCCGAAGCAGCCGCTGATGCGGTGGATGGACGAGAAGCTGCCGCTGCCGCGCCTCGTCTACAACGCCGTCGGCGCCGGATATCCGGTGCCGCGCAACCTCAACTATTTCTGGAACTTCGGCGTGCTCGCCGGCGTGGCGCTGGTGTGCCAGATCGTCACCGGCATCGTTCTGGCGATGCACTATGGCGCGAACGCGCTGGTCGCGTTCGGCTCGGTCGAAAGCATCATGCGCGACGTGAACGGCGGCTGGTTCCTGCGCTATGCGCACGCCAACGGCGCCTCCATGTTCCTCGCCGTGGTGTATATCCACATCGGTCGCGGCCTCTACTACGGGTCGTACAAAGCGCCGCGCGAGATGGTGTGGCTGCTTGGCGTCGTGATCTTCCTGCTCATGATGGCCACTGCCTTCATGGGTTACGTGCTGCCGTGGGGCCAGATGAGCTTCTGGGGCGCGCAGGTGATCACCGGCTTCTTCTCGGCCATTCCGCTGGTCGGCGAGCCGATCCGCATCCTTTTGCTCGGCGGCTATGCGCCGGACAATGCCGCGCTGAACCGCTTCTTCTCGCTTCACTACCTCCTGCCGTTCGTGATCGCGGGCGTCATCATCCTGCACATCTGGGCGCTGCACATCCCGGGTTCGAACAACCCGACCGGTGTCGACGTGAAGGGCGAGCAGGACACGGTGCCGTTCCACCCGTATTACACGGCCAAGGATGGCGTCGGCGTTGCGGTGTTCTTCCTGATATTCGCCGCGCTGATCTTCTTCTCGCCCAACCTGCTGGGTCACCCGGACAATTACATCGAGGCGAACCCGCTCTCGACGCCGGCGCACATCGTGCCCGAATGGTACTTCCTGCCGTTCTACGCGATCCTGAAGAGCTTCACCGCGGATTTCATCCTGACGGGCAAGCTGTGGGGCGTGCTGGCGATGTTCGGCTCGATCTTGCTGCTGTTCTTCCTGCCGTGGCTCGATTCGTCGCCGGTACGGTCGGCCAACTACCGCCCGACCTACCGCTGGTTCCTCGTCGTCCTGCTCGTCGACGTGCTGATCCTCGGGTACATCGGCGGTGCAGAGGCATCGGCGCGCAACGTCATCATCGGTCAGATCGCGACGGCTTATTACTTCGCGCACTTCCTGATCATCCTGCCGCTCGTTTCGCGTACGGAGCGTCCGCGCCCGCTGCCGAATTCGATCACCGAAGCGGTGCTCGCCAAGCATGGCGGGACGTCGCCTGCCCAAACCGCGCTGGCGCACTGAGCCGATACGGGGAAATAGAAGAAAATGGTTCGTACCATCGCACTCCTGATCGGCGCGGGTTTCGTCTTCGTGCTCGGCATCGCGCTGTTCGGGACGGTTTCCACCGCGATCTCCGATCCGGCGCCGGAAACCGCGGAACATGAGTTCCACTTGCATCCCAAGGACGCCCACCTTCCGTCGGCGGGTCTGGTCGGCAAGTTCGATCGCCAGCAGCTGCAGCGCGGCCTCAAGGTGTATCAGGAGGTTTGCGCCGCCTGCCACAGCCTGAAGTTCGTGTCGTTCCGCGACTTCGGGCAGCTGGGCTACAGCGAGAGCCAGGTAAAGGCGCTCGCCCAGGCCTGGCCGATCGAGCAGCCGAGCGTGAACCCCGACACGGGCGAAGCCGCGACGCGCAAGAACATTCCGTCGGATCGCGTGCCCAGCCCGTATCCGAACGAAGTGGCCGCCCGCGCCGCGAACAACAACGCGCTGCCGCCTGATCTGTCGCTGATGACCAAGGCACGTCACGATGGCGCGAACTACGTCGCTTCGCTGCTGACCGGTTATCAGAACCAGCCGGCCGAGCTGCTGCGCAAGTTCCCGGACGCCAAGACGCCAACCGGGCTGCACTACAACCCGTATTTCGCCAACCTCAACATCGCCATGCCGCCGCCGCTCACGTCGGACGGGCAGGTGACCTATGACGATGGCACCCAGCCGACCAAGCAGCAGATGGCGAACGACGTTGCCGCCTTCCTCACCTGGACGGCCGAACCGAACCTCGAATCGCGTCACGGCGCGGGTCTGGCGACGGTAATCTTCCTCGCAATCTTCGTCTTCCTGACGATGGGCGCGTACCGCAACGTGTGGCGGGGCGTGAAGCACTGATCGCCCGCACGTCAATCTGACGGCATAGACAAGGCCCCGTTCGCAGCCCGCGAACGGGGCCTTTTCATTGCGCCTCGACCGTGTGGTGGTTTCCAGCCGACGTGGTTGCCCGGCACGAACGGGCAGGGCATGACCCATTGCATGACCAGCAGCCACAACCAACCGTCTCACCTAGCGCACACCGATCCCGGCCACGCCAACGAGGATTTGAAGGCACTCATCCGGACCATTCCGGACTTTCCGAAGCCAGGGATCGAATTTCGCGACATCACCACGCTGCTGCTCGATGCGGACGGCCTGGCGACCGCGATCGACCGCATGGCGGCCGCGACGCACGGACCGGTGGATCTCGTCGCCGGCATCGAGGCGCGCGGCTTTCTCTTTGCCGCGGCGCTTGCGGTGCCGCTGAAGGCCGGTGTCCTGCTGATCCGCAAGGACGGCAAGTTGCCGGGCGCGACGATCGCAGAGGATTACACGCTGGAATATGGCACCGACCGTATCGCCATCCATGCCGATGCGTGCGCACCCGGGGCGACCATCCTGTTGGTCGACGATCTGATCGCAACCGGCGGCACGGCGCGCGCCGCCATCCGCCTGCTGCGCAAAGCTGGCGCAACGGTTACGCAAGCGCAGTTCGTGGTCGACCTACCGGATCTTGGCGGTGCCGACCGGCTGCGCGAAGACGGCATAGAGGTAAGCGCGCTGGTTTCGTTCCAGGGCCATTAAGGAACTTCGCTCTACTGGTCTCGTTCTGAAAACACCGCGGCGCGTAACGGCCGCTTCTCCATTGTGCGGGAGTTGGACGATGATCTTCAAGCGCCTCGGACTGATCTCTTTACTTGGCGGCCTCGCTTTCGGCACGGCGGCCTGTACCGACGGCTATGGCTACGGCGGCGCATCGCTCGGCTATGGCTCCGGCTATTATGCCGATCCTTATTATGCCGACGCGGGATGGGGCGGCTATGGCTATGGCGCGCCGGGATACGGCGGCGTTGGCTATGGCAACACCTTTGGCTGGTACAACGACTTCTATTATCCTGGCACCGGCGTGTACGTGTACGACCGGTTCCGCCGGCCGCACCGCTGGAACAACGCGCAGCAGCGTTAATGGGAGTCGCGCCCCGGCTGGAATCGCCCGGGTGCGCGCGCCAATTGGAACGACTTCCGCCGCGATTACCGCGCCGAGCGCCGCGACTATCGCGGCGATCTTCGCGACAATCGCCGGGACTATCGCAACGGCACGATCAATCGCGAGCAGTTCCGCGAAGGGCGGCGCGACGCCCGGCGCGAGTTCCGCCGTGATGTCCGGCAGGACTATCGCGATCTTCGCCGTGAGAACCGCGCCGACGGCATCCGTACCCCGCGCCAGCCGCGCGCCACGCGTACGCCGGGCGTGAACCGCAATCCCGGCTTCAACCGTGGTGGTGGCTTCAATCGAAGCGGCGGTCGCGGCGCCGAACCGCGCGGCAACAATCGCCCGCGGTGATGGCAGCCTGACCGTTGCTCGGCCGGCCTAGCTGGTCGGCCGAGTGGCGATCAGGCCGTTCGAGATCATCGACATCACGGCCACGTTGTCCTGATTGAACACCGTCATGCGGCTCTTGAAGATCCCCATCTCGGGCCGTGACTGCGACTGGCGCTTCTCGATCACCTCGGTTTCGCAGCGCAGCGTGTCGCCAGGATAGACGGGCTTCAGCCAGCGGAGTTCATCGACGCCCGGTGAACCAAGACCCGCCTGCTTATTGTTCTTCAAATTGGCGACGATCATCGACATCACCATCGCGCAGGTATGCCACCCGCTTGCCGAGATGCGGCCGAAATGCGTCTGCGCGGCCGCGTCGTCCGACAAGTGAAAGGGCTGGGGATCGTAGCGCGAGGCGAAGTCCATCACCTCCTCGCGCGTCACATGATAGCTACCGAAGCTCGCCTTCGCCCCAACGGCGATATCTTCGAAATATTGCATGCTCTCTCCCTTTATCGGCGCAGCACGGGTCGAAACACCGCGTCCGTTCCGTCCAGCCTAGGGTTGGCGGGCAGGCCGAGCAATGTGCGAAGCAGCGGCGTCACCGCAACATTGTCGAAAACCGGCAGCTGGCGGCCGCGCGCGAACGCCGGGCCATTGGCGATGAACAGCGCTCGCATGCTGGGGCCCAGCGGATCAAAGCCGTGGGTGCCGCGCGCATAGCTTTGGGCAGGCGCGGTCTTCAGCAGCTCCCAGCCATCTTCGGCAAGGCACAGAAAGGCCGGAATGCGCGGGTTGCGGCCGTAATGAAAGCGGACGGGGATATTCTCCTTGCGCCAGCATTCCATATGCGGATGCGGCTTCAGCAGCGCAGCCGCGACCGCCCCCTCGCGCCCCGGCAGCGGTTCGAAGGTGGCGTAAGGCCCGCTTTCCACAATCCGGGCGTCGCTTGCCGACACGATCCGATCCAGCGGCACGACCCGCTCGCTGGAGGTGGCGGCCATGCCGTGGTCCGCGACGATCACCAGATTTGCCGGCTGGCGCAGTTCGGCGAGGCCCGCCACCAGTTCGCCGATCTGGCGATCGACCTCGGCAATCGCCGCCTGCACTTCGGGCGAGTCCGGCCCGGCGCGATGCCCCTCGGTATCCACCACGTCGAAATAGGTGGTGACGAAGCGCGGGCGGGTCGCCGCTGGTCGGCGCAGCCAGTCGATCACCTGCCGCACGCGGTTCTCGCCCGGCATCTGCTGGCTGAATGCCTGCCAATCGCTCGGCCGCGTGCCACCGGTGATCGTGTTCGGCCATTCCGCCGCGCGCGTGCCGCCCCAGGCGACCGTAGAGCCCGGCCAGTACATCGATGCGGTGCGGATGCCAGCGCGCTCGGCGCTCACCCAGATCGGCTCGGCGGCGTTCCACCAGAAGGGATCTTCGGTGGCCATGGTGAAGGTCTCGCCGGGACGGGCGGGATCTTCCATCGAATTGGCAGTAATGCCGTGGCGGTCGGGGCGCAGCCCCGTCACCAGCGTCCAGTGGTTCGGAAACGTCTTGGACGGAAAGGACGGCCGCATCGGTCCCGACACGCCGTCCGCGGCCAGTCGCGACAGGTTCGGCGTTATCCCGCGCGCCAGATAGTCCCAGCGGAACCCGTCGATGCTGACGAGGATGGTGACCGGCGCCCGCGCCTCCGTTTGCGCGCTCGCCGCCGCATAAGGCGCCGGCGTCGTGGCAGGCGGCAGGGCCGGGGGCGTTGCGGGATAAGCGGCGCAAGCGGCAAGCGACAGCGTCGCGCACGAAGCGGCAGCAAAGGCGGGAATCAGGCGACCAAACATGGCGCCCGATTAGCAATCTGATCGCCCGGTGTCGCCGCCTTCATTGTCTCGGCGCCACGAGGCTGGCGGCACCCCCACGTCGCCTGTGCCGGGGCCGGCCGGTCAGCGCGCCGGTGTCGCCGCCGCCGCCGCCGGCGTGGCGGGCTGCGTCGACGTAACCCGCCAGATCACGTTGCCAACGTCGTCCGCCACCAGCATCGCGCCGGTCTTGTCGCCGATCACGCCCACCGGACGGCCTTGCGCCTCGCCATCGGCGTTGAGGAAGCCGGTCAAGATATCCACCGGCTTTGCTCCCGGCTGCGGCCAGCCCTTGTCTGTGAACGGCACGAAGACGACCTTATAGCCCGACGGCGGCACGCGGTTCCACGAGCCATGCTCACCGATGAATGCGCCAGTGGCGAAGCGATCGCCCAGCTTCACGTCACCCGCGAAGGTGAGCCCCAGCGCGGCGACGTGCGGCCCCAGCGCATAATCGGGGCGCTTCGAATATTGCTGGAGCTGCGGATTGGCCGGCTCCACGCGCTTGTCGGGATAGCCACCCCAATAATACCACGGCCAGCCGAAATGGTCGCCCAGTTCGATTGCGGTCAGGTAATCGGGGACAATATCCGAACCCAGCATGTCACGCTCGTTCACCACCGTCCACAGCTGCTTGGACTGCGGGTTGATCGCCATGCCGTTGGGGTTGCGCAGCCCCGCGGCATAGACGCGCGAATTTTTGTCGTTGGGCCAGACCTGCAGGATGTTTGCGCGCCGACGCTCCAGATCGAGGCCCTTCTCGCCGATGTTCGAGGCCGAGCCGACCGACACGTACAGCGTGCGCCCGTCCTCGGCCGCGATCACGTTGCGCGCCCAATGATTCTCGCCGCCCGGCAGCTTGATCACTTCCTCAGGTCTGGCGTCGATCTTGGTCGCGCCTTCGGTATAGGGCACGCGCACCAGCGCATCGGTGTTGCCGATGTACAGCTGCCCGTCAAACAGCGTCATGCCGAACGGCGAGTTGAGCCCGGTCATGAAGACCGAGCGGAACTCGGCGCGGCCGTCGCCATCGGCATCGCGCAGCAGCGTGATGCGATTGGCCGACGGCACGCCGGCACCCGCGCGGCCCATCAGATAGCCCATCACCCGGTCGACGAAGCTGCGCCCGCGCGGGGGCGAGTTGGTCTCGGCCACCAGCACGTCGCCATTGGGCAGGCGATACATCCAGCGCGGGTGATCCAGACCATCGGCAAAGCGCGCCACGGTGAGGCCGGCGGCGGCCTGCGGCTTGCCCCCGGCAGGCCAGCCCACCGCATCGGCAACGTTCACGGTCGGGATCATCTGGCTACGCGGGCTGGTGATCTTGGGCCGCTGCCCGGTCACCTCCGCCACGTCGAGCCGTGCCTTGTCCGGCCAACTGAGCCAGGCGAAGATACCGATGCCGACCAGCACGAGAAGGCCAAGCACGATCAGGATGTGTTTGCGCATGACTGAAGAGATAGACACGAGCGGGCGGCGGGGGAAGGGTCGTTAGCGCGCCACCGCCTCACGCACCTGTCCCACGCCCATGGCCGGCGGCAAATCAGGTCAGCAGCGTATCCGCGAGCAGCAACAGCAGCTTCACGTCCATCGCCGATCCTTCGGCCCGCTTCTGCGCCACAAAGGCCGGCAGGTCGGCCCGTGGCACGACATGCACCACGATGTCCTCCTCCGCGTCGCCGCCGCCCGGCCCGACCTTCACCAGGTCGCGCGCGCGCACCAGCGTGAAGCCTTCGCTCACCATGCCGGGCGAGGAATGGAAGAACCCCAGCGGCTCGATCACGCCCGCACGATAGCCGGTTTCCTCCTCCAGCTCGCGCCGTGCGGCGTCTGCCAGTGGCTCGCCCGCCTCCACGTCGCCGATCAGCCCGGCGGGCAGCTCGAGGCACGCCCGGCCCAGCGGCACGCGATATTGCTGCACCAGGATCACCTCGTCCGCATCGGTGATCGCCACGATCACCGCCGCGCCGATCCCCCGGCAGCGCGAGGCATATTCCCACTTGCCCTGCTTCACCATCTTGATGAAGCGGCCCTCCCACATCGTCTCGGGCGGCATTGTCTCGTTGGTCATAGTTCGATCAGCCGGTCGGGCAGTTCGTTGGGGTTGCCGGCGCTGCGCGGGAAATGCTCGGCCAGCACGACGCCGATCTCGGCCACGGCGGCCGCCATGCCATCGCCCGGCCGACCATCCTTCACCGCCTCCAGCAGCGCGGCCATCGCATGGCCCCACACGTCGGCGGAGACGCGGCTGTGGATGCCTGCTTCCGCCACGATTTCGGCGCGATGCTCGTCGAGGCTGAGGTACAGGAGCACGCCGGTCGCCGCCGCGGTGCGATGCTCCGCCGCGGCGCGAAACAGCGTCAGCGCGCGCGCATGCACCCGCCGGGTCTTGGTCGCGCCCGGCGTCAGCGCCATGCGCAGCGCCGGGATCGCGAGCAGATAGCGGACCAGCAGAAACGTCACTGCCGACAGCATTGTCGCCACCGTCAGCGCGACGCCGGTGGAGACATGCTCGTTCCACTCCCCGCCGGTCAGCAGGTGCACGGCATCCACCGCACCGGGAAAGGTCGCCAGCAGCGCCAGCACCAGCAGCATCGCCAGCACCGCCCAATGTAGGCCAACGTCGTGATACGCGTCCGATCGGCGCGCGACGATGGTCACGATCTCGCCGTCGGTATGCTGCTCCGCCGCCGCCACCGCCGCGGCGACCTTGGCGTGATCCTCCTTGGACAGGCGCATCACCAGCTCCCCGAGGCGCCACCGCCCCCGAACGAGCCGCCACCACCGCCGGAGAAGCCGCCGCCACCCCAGCCGCCGCCGCCACCGCCGGAGCCGCCACCCCAGCCACCGCCACCGCCCCAATCGTCGTCATCGCGGTTGTGCAGCGCCGCGCTCGCGATGTTCGCGGCAACGTTCCACAGGATCACCGATCCCAGGCCGCTGCCGCCACGGCCACCGCCGCGATACCGCTGGCCCTTGGCCGCGCCTCGCCGGGCGAGCGACAGAAACACGAACAACGCCACCATGCCCCAGAACACGAGGCCAATAGGAATGCCGCCGCCACCGCTGCGCCGTTGCCGCGGCTGGCTCGCGTCGAACTCCTTGATCGCGGCCTCCAGTCTTGCCTGCGCTTCCTCCGGCGAGGCGCGCAACTGCGCCTCCAGCGCGTCCGCGCCCGCCACCACGCCGCCGGCCATGTCGCCGGCCTTGAAACGCGGCAGGATCTGCTGGTTGATGATCACGCTGGTCAGCGCATCGGTCAGGATGGGTTCAAGGCCATAGCCCACCTCCACCCGGACCTTGCGATCATTTGGCGCGACCAGCAGGATTGCGCCGTTGTTCACGTCCTTCAGGCCCACGCCCCAGGCGCGGCCCAGCTTGTAGCCATATTCCTCGATCGGATAGCCCTCGAGGCTCGGCACCGTGGCGACCACCAATTGCCGCTTCGTATCGCGCTGCACAGCGTCGAGCTTGCTGGTAAGCTGCGCCTCGACCTCGGGCGGCAGGATATTGGCCGCGTCGACCACGAAGCCGGTGAACTTGGGAAAGGTCTGCGCGCCCGCAGGCACGGCAAGCGCCAGCAGCAAGGGTAGCGCGAGCAGCAAGGCGCCCAGCCATGCCCGCCACCAAGCGGTGCGGTCGAGCGGCTGCGCGCTGGCAGCCGCCCTCACGTCCGTCGAAGCGCGCATCGCGACGATCAGCTACCGAAATCCACCTTGGGCGCCGTATCGGCACCCGGCGTGGTCGCTTCGAACGGCACCTTGGGCTCCGCGCCGTAGAAGATCTTGGCGCCGATCGCATCCGGGAAGGTGCGGATCCGCGTGTTATACGCCTGCACCGCCGAATTATAATCGTTGCGCGCGATGGTGATCCGGTTCTCCGTACCCTCCAGCTGGCTCATCAGCGTCGTGTAGTTTGCTTGGCTCTTCAGCTCGGGATAGGCCTCCTGCAGCCGCTGCAGCGACAGGGTCAGCCCCGCCTGCGCGCGCTGATACGCCTGCATCTTGGCCGGATCGTCCAGGTCGTCGCCCGACACCTGCACCTGCGTGGCGGAGGCCCGTGCCTGCGTCACCTCGGTCAGGATATCCTTCTCCTGCGCGCCCGCCGCCTTCACGGTGGACACCAAATTGGGGATCAGGTCCGCGCGGCGCTGATACTGGTTCTGCACATCCGCCCAGCGCGCCTTCACGTTTTCCTCGGCGGTCGGCACGCTGTTGATGCCGCAGCCGGCAAGGCTCGCGGACAGCGCAAGGAGGATAACAGGGCGAAACGTCATGGGGGTGGCTCTCCGATTACTGTGTCGCGCATATAGGACAGTTGCGCCGCTTGGCGAAGGGGCAATCCGCGATTACGCTTTTTCCGAAACAGCAAGGGTATGACGATGCTCAAGGAATTCAGGGCGTTTATCGCACGCGGCAACGTGCTTGATCTGGCCGTGGCGGTGATCATCGGCGCGGCCTTCAGCAAGATCGTCACGTCGTTGACCGAGGATGTGCTGATGCCGGTGATCGGCAAGATTTTCGGCGGCCTGGATTTCTCCAGCTACTTCATCGTGCTGGGCGAAGTGCCCGCCAAGCTGCAAGGCTCCACCGATTACGCCGCGCTGAAAAAGGCCGGCGTGCCGCTGCTCGGCTATGGTGAATTCATCACCCAGGCGGTCAATTTCGTGATCGTCGCCTTTATCATCTTCATGTTGATCCGCACGGTGAACCGCGCGGTTGCCTTGTTTGAACACGAAAAGGCGCAGGCGGCCGAGGAGCCCAAGGCAGAGCCGACCGACATCGCGCTGCTGCGCGAGATCCGTGACGAACTGAAAGCGCGCCCAAAGGTGTGACGCGCGGGTCGCAAGGCAAATGGCGGCTCAGGCGGCCGCCATTTCCTCCGCCGTCGCGTCCGCCAGGCTGGTGCCGTCGAGGATACGCGCCGTCTCGTCGCGCACGCGCGCCATGGCATGGCGGATCGCGCAATCCGCCTCGCTCTTGCAATCCTTGCACGGGCGATAGGCGGTGCGGCTGACACAGGGGACCAGCGCCAGCGGCCCCTCGATCACGCGGATCACCTCGCCCAGCGAAATGAGATGCGCCGGCCGCGACAGCACATAGCCACCCATTTTGCCGCGCTGGCTATGCAACAGCCCGGCATCGCGAAGATCCGCAAGAATTAGCTCCAGGAACTTGCGCGGCACGTTCGCCTCGACCGCGATGCGGTTCATCGGAATGGGCGGGCCCCCAGCGGGCATGGTGGCAAGAAAGATCATCGAGCGGAGGGCATAACGGGAACGCTGGGTAAGCATGATACTCTGTTATATGCACCCGCATTATGGCGACCGAAAGGCGCCCCTTTCAACTTTCTGCGCGCGTGCCTATGTCGGTCGGGCTCGCGGGGCTTGCCCCACGGCTATGGCGATAAACGCCGGTGAAGAATAGGCACAGCGGACCCGGGGGCAGTACCCGGCGGCTCCACCATCGCTCCTGCTTTCAGCAGGGTCGTTGACGGGGCCGAACCAGGATCGACGTGTGTTGAAAGACACTGGCTTTTGCTCGGAATGGGACCACCGCGACGGCCCGTACACAAGTGCCAACGATAACGAAGCACTCGCGATTGCGGCGTAACCTGACGGCTTAACGGCCTAAGGTTACACCAAAATAGCGCGGTTGGACCGCACCGGGCAACAGAAGCGGATTCCAGCGGCACGGGGAGCGCCGGGCAACAGAAGCTCCCCACCTTCGCGTCGCTCGACGGGCGAGGGTGGGCAGGGCGCCAAGACCTTGTCTTCCGCGCCGGCGCGCGCAAATAGGCCCGCATGGCGATCTCCAGCGTTCCCGGTCACCCGTCCGATCACCGCGCCCGGCTCGGCAGCGCAGTTGCAGCCCGCCTCGATGCGGACCCGCGTGCGATCAAGCTGCCGACCGATCAGGCCGCGGCGTGGAAGATCCCGAATTATCTCGATGTCGCGACGTGCAAGCGGCTGGTCGCGATGATCGATGCGAACCGGCGCCCCTCGACGCTTCTCTCCGACCATGGCGACACCACCTTTCGCACGTCCGAAAGCTGCGACATGAATCGCCGCGCGCCCGATATTCGTCCGATCGACGAAGGGCTTGCGCACCTGCTCGGGCTCGATCCCGATTGGGGCGAGACGATGCAGGGCCAGCGCTATGCCCCCGGCCAGTATTTCAAGGCGCACCACGATTATTTCCACGAAGGCGAGACCTATTGGCCGTCGATGAAGGCATCGGGCGGCCAGCGTGTGTGGACTGCGATGATCTTCCTCAACGACGTGGAGGAGGGCGGCGCGACCTGGTTCCCGCAGGCCGGCGTGCGTGTGAAGCCCAAGCGCGGCACCCTGCTCGCCTGGAACAACATGAATGCCGACGGCAGCCCGAACACCGCGACGCTGCACGAGGGAACGGCCGTGGCCGAGGGCGTGAAGTACATCATCACCAAATGGTTTCGCGAGGCGCCCTGGACGCCGGGCATGGCGGAATGATGCACGTCCTGGGCGTCGAACGCTCGATCCTCGGCCAGCCGTGGCGATGGCGCGCCACCGCGGCGGACAATCTGGCGCCGCACGATCTCGTCACGCAATTGCTGCTCGCCCGCGGCTGCACGCCCGAGGCGCTGGACGATCATCGCAGCCCCTCGATCCGCGCCTTCATGCCCGATCCCTCGATCTTTCGCGACATGGATGCCGCCGCCGATCGGCTGGCGGACGCGGTCGAGCGGGGCGAGAGCATCGCGATCTTCGGCGATTATGATGTCGATGGCGCCACTTCGGCGGCGCTGATGATCCTGCTGCTGCGTGCGCTTGGGCTCGAGGCGCGCGGCTACATTCCCGATCGCCTGCTCGAAGGCTATGGCCCCACGGCTGCCGCCATGACGCGGCTGGCGCATGAGGGCGCCTCGTTGATCGTCACGGTGGATTGCGGCGCGCAGGCATTCGACGCGCTCGCCGCCGCGCGCGCCGCGCCGGTCGACGTGATCGTCGTCGATCACCATCAATGCGCCAGCGAGCTGCCGCTGGCACACGCCGTGGTGAACCCGAACCGGCTCGACGAGGGGGAGGGCGCCGCGCACGGCCACCTCGCCGCCGTCGGCGTTGCTTTCCTGCTCGGCGCCGCGCTGGTGCGCACCTTGCGCCGCCGCGGCTTTTTCGCCGCCCGGCCCGAGCCCAAGCTGCTCGACCTGCTCGATCTCGTCGCGCTCGGCACCGTTGCCGACGTCGCGCAGCTGCGCGGGCTGAACCGCGCCTTTGTGTCACAAGGTCTGAAGGTCATGGCGGCGCGCCGCAACATCGGCCTCGCCGCGCTGATCGAGGCTGCGCGGCTCACCCGTGCGCCGACCGCCACCGATCTCGGCTTTGCGCTCGGCCCTCGCATCAACGCCGGCGGCCGCGTCGGCCAGGCCGATCTCGGCCTGCGGCTGCTCACCACCCGCGATCCGGCCGAGGCGCGCCGCATCGCTGCCGAGCTCGACCGGCTGAACGAGGAGCGCCGCGCGATCGAGGCCGCGGTGCAGGCCGAAGCGGAGGCGAGCTACGCCTCAGGCCGCCGCGTCACGGTGGTCGCCGGCCAGGCATGGCATCCCGGCGTCATCGGCATCGTGGCCGGCCGGCTGAAGGAGAAGCTCGGCCAGCCCGCGATCGTGATCGCGATCGATGAGGCCGGGGTTGGCAAGGGCTCCGGCCGCTCGATCCCTGGTGTCGATCTGGGGCAGGCGGTGCTCGCCGCCAAAGAAGCCGGGCTGCTCATGGCCGGTGGCGGCCACGCCATGGCCGCCGGGCTCACGATCGCGGCCGAACAGGTGCCGGCCTTCGCCGATTTCCTCGAGGATCTGCTCGGCGATCGCGTCACCGCGGCGGTGGCGGACCGCGCGCTGCTAGTCGATTCCGTTCACGCTCCCGGCGGTGTCACCCCCGATCTGGTCACCGCGATGGAGACGGGCGGCCCCTATGGCATGGGCTGGCCCAGCCCGCGCGTCGCGATCGGCCCGGTGCGGCCGGTCAAGGTCGACGTGGTTGGCAATGGCCATGTCCGCGCGATCGTCGCTGGTGATGACGGTCGCAGTCTGAAGGCGATGGCGTTCCGCGCCGCCGATACGCCGCTCGGCGTCGCGCTGCTCGGCGCGGCCTCGCACCGCCGGCTGTGGCTCGCCGGCCGCGCCAAGATCGACGATTGGGCACAGCGCCCCACCGCCGAGCTGCACATCGACGATGCGGCCTGGGCCGACTGACGCCCAAGTAGCGGAAAAGAAAAAGCGGCGAAGCGGCGCCGCGGCGATTGACAGCTGCCAAGACCCCCTCTAGCAGCACCCTCCGCTGGCCCCTTCGTCTAGCGGTTAGGACGCGGCCCTTTCACGGCTGAAACACGGGTTCGATTCCCGTAGGGGTCACCAGCACTCGCCCGATCGCACCGTTCGGCGCCACAGGGCGCAAGAACGGGCAATCGGGGAGGATGCGTGGCTTTCGATCTTGGCGGGCGCACCGCGCTCATCACCGGCGCATCATCGGGCCTTGGTGCCCATTTCGCAGAAATCTTTGTCGCTGCCGGTGCGCAGGTCGTCATCGGGGCACGCCGCGTCGACCGAGTTCAGGCACTCGCCGCGCGGCTGGGTGACCAGGCGCTGCCGGTCGCCATCGACGTCACCGACGAAGCCTCGATCGCCGCCGCCTTTGACGCAGCCGAGGCGCATTTCGGCACCGTGAATACCGTCATCGCCAATGCCGGGGTCGCCAACGGCGGCCGCACCGTCGATGTCGAGCCGGCCAAGCTGCGCCAGACGATCGACACCAATTTCACTGGCGTCCTGCTGACCGCGCGCGAGGGTGCCCGCCGCATGATCGCCGCGGGCTCGCGCGACAGCGGCCGCGGCCGCGTCGTGCTGGTCGGCTCGATCACTGCGCACGTTACCGGCCACGGCGACAGCGCCTATGCCGCCTCGAAGGCCGCCGTTGCCCATCTCGGCCGCAACCTGGCGCGCGAATGGGTGCGGCAGGGGATCAACGTCAACGTGATCCAGCCCGGCTACATCCAGACCGAGATCGCCGGCGACTGGTTCGAAAACGAGGGCGGTGCCAAGCAGATCGCCGGCTGGCATCGCCGCCGCTTCATGCCGATCGACGTGCTCGATCCGCAGCTGTTGTATTTCGCGTCGGACGCCAGCGCGATGGTGACCGGTTCGGTGATCGACATCGACGACGGGCAGTCGCTCTAAGGCGCGCCCGCGCTTGAACAGGCGGGGCGCGAGCCGCTAGGCCGGCGCAGATGGCAACGATCGATCTAAACGCGGACCTGGGCGAGGGCTTCGGCCCGTGGTCGATGGGTGATGACGCCGCAATGTTCGCGCTCGTCACGAGCGCCAACGTGGCGTGCGGCGGCCACGCCAGCGACCCCGAAACGATGTTCCGCACATTATCGCTCGCGCGCGAGAACGGCGTCAGCGTTGGCGCGCACCCCAGCTATCCGGATCTCACGGGCTTCGGGCGTCGCCGCATGCCGGCGACCATCGCCGAAGTGGAGCGCTTCGTCGCGGCGCAAACCGGCGCGCTGCTCGCCATCGCCGCGCTCGCCGACCATCCCGTCCGCTACGTGAAGCCACACGGCGCGCTCGCCAATGTCGCCGCCGCCGAGCCGGACGTCGCCGCAGCGATCGTCCGCGCCGTCCGCGCCATCGATCGCAACCTTGCCGTGCTCGCCATTTCCGGCACCTGCCTTCAGCACGCCGCCAACGACGCCGGCCTGCGTGTCTTCAGCGAAATTTACGCCGATCGCGGCTACACGCCCGCCGGGCAGCTCGCCCCGCGCGGCACGCCCGGGGCGGTCATCCACGATGCCGATGCCGCCGCCGAGCGCCTCATCGCGTTCTTCGACAGCGGTGACATGCCGACGATCGACGGCGGCGCGATCCGCCTCGCCGCGGATTCGATCTGCGTCCACGGCGACAATCCCGCGGCGGTCGCCATGGCGCAGCGCGTCCGAACGGCGCTGGAGGCGCGCGGCCTGACGATCGCACCTTTCATCGATCGGGCATGACCAGTCCCACGGTTCGCCCCGCCGGCAGCGGCGCCGTGCTGGCCGATTTCGGCAGCGCAATCGACGAGGCGGTGTTCGCCAAGGTGGTCGCGCTCGACCGCGCCTTGTCCGTGCAGCCGCCCGCATGGCTGTGCGAAACCGTGCCGGCCTACTCCAGCCTGCTGATCGTCTTCGACCCGCTCGTCACCGATCACGCCGCCGTCGCGCACCACCTCCAGTCGCTCGACGCGCCCGCCGTCGACCTCGCCGCCGCGACCACCCACGCCATCCCGGTCTGCTATGAGGGCGAGGCGGCGCCCGACATCGCCGCCGTCGCCGCCGAAATCGGCATATCGACCGAAGCGGTGATCGCTGCGCATCTCGCCGGCGACTATCGCGTCTTCATGTACGGCTTCGCGCCGGGCTACGCCTATCTCGGCGGCGTGCCGGACGCGCTGCAACTCCCGCGCAAGGCGACGGCGGTGCGCGGCCACAAAACCGGCAGCGTGATGATCGCCGGCCCGCAATGCCTGATCACCACGCTGGAAATGCCGACCGGCTGGTGGGTCATCGGCCAGACGCCCACGCGCGTGCTCGACGCCGGATCCGAAACGCCTTTCCTGTTCGAGCCCGGCGACCGCGTCCGGTTCACGCGCATCGATGAGGCGGCGCTCCATGGCTGAGGCGCGGCTGCGGATCGAGGCCGCCGGGCCGCTCACCAGCTTGCAGGACGCTGGCCGACCCGGCTGGCGCCGCTTCGGCGTGCCGCCCTCCGGCCCGGTCGATCGCCGCGCCTATGCCGCTGCGGTCGCCGCGACAGGTGGCCACGCAACCGCCATCGAATGTTCGCTCGGCGGGATGACGCTGATCGCCGAAGGCCAGCCGCTGTTAATCGCGATAACCGGCGCGATCACCGCAGCGGTCGATGGCGTGGAGATCGGCGGATGGTGCGCGGTGACGCTGCCACCGGGCGTGCCCTGCCGCATCCGCGAGGCTGGCGGCAATTGGGGCTATGTCGCCGTCGCCGGGCTGATCGAGGCACCCGCATGGCTCGGCAGCACCGCAACGCACTTCCTCGCCGGACTGGGCGGCGGGCGAATCGCGGCAGGCACGTCGCTCGTCGTGCAAGACGCGCGCGGTGACCTCGCGTCCTTCACTATCCCCCGGCCGCCCGAGGCGCAGCCGATCCACGTCGCGCGCGCGATCCTCGGGCCGCAGCACCGCTTCTTCGCCCCCGACATGCTCGATCGGCTCGACACCGCCAGCTTCGCCGCTAGCGCGCGCTTCGATCGGATGGGGCTGGTGCTCGACGGACCGGCGCTGCCACCGCTCAGGGTCGATATGCCGAGCGAACCGGCGGTTCGCGGCGCGTTGCAGATCGACGGCGATGGCCGGATGAGCCTGCTGACCGCTGACCATCAGACCACCGGCGGCTACCCGCGGATCGCCGTCGTTATCGATCCCGACATCGATCGCGTGGCGCAGCTACCGGCCGGCGCGCCGATCCAACTCGCTTTGATAACGGCTGAGGAGAGCGTATCGCTCACCCGCGCCGATCATGATGCGACCGCGCACTGGCTGACGCAGGTGCAATCCCGGGTCCGCCCGCGACCATCCTTGTTGGCCGCCAATCTTGTCGATGGCGTCGTGGTCGCGCGCTAGGCACCGCGCGCCGCCACGGGGCGGGCGCGCAGCGTATCGAACGGTGCCCGATCAGCCCGGCTTCTTCGCCACCCCCACCAGCGACGGGCGCAGCAGGCGATCGCGGATCATCCAGCCCGATTGCATCTCCTGCACGATTGTGCCCGGCTCCGCGTCCGACGGCATTTCCACCATCGCCTGATGACGATTGGGATCGAGCATCTGGCCCATCGCCTCGATCTTGGTCAGGCCATGCCGCTGGAACACGCTGGTCAGCTCGCGGCCGGTGGCCTCCAGCCCTGTCACCAGGCCCTTGAACTTGTCATCCTCACGCAGCTCGGCGGGGATCGCCGCCAGCGCGCGCTCCAGATTGTCGTTCACGCTCAGCACGTCGCGCGCGAACGAGGTTGCGGCATAGGCGCGCGCGTCGGCGGCATCCTTTTCGGCGCGGCGGCGCACGTTCTGGATCTCGGCCTGCGCATACAGCGTCTGCTGCTTGGCCTCGGCCAGCTGGCCTTCCAGCTCGGCCACGCGGTCATGTTCGGCAAGCTCGGGGGCGGCAGCGGCGGTTTCCTCGCGCAGATCCTCGCCGCCGTTGGTGCCGGGGGTGTTCGCTTCGGTATCGGTCATCGTTTCCCTGTCTTTGCTGGCCGGTCAACCCATCAGCCGGGCGAGCGTTGCGGCCGTGAAATCCACCATGGGCACGACACGGGCGTAGTTCAACCGCGTCGGCCCGATCACCCCCACCACGCCGACCACCCGCCCATCGCTGCCGCGGAAAGGCTTGGCGATGACGGAGGAGCCGGAAAGCGCGAACAATTTGTTTTCCGCGCCGATGAAAATGCGCGTCGCGTCGCCCGCACGCGCGGAATCGAGCAGCGCCGCGACCTCCTGCTTGCCGTCGAGGTCGTCGAGCAGGTCGCGCACCCGGTCGAGGTCTGCCGCGGCGGCATCGTCCAGCAGCCGCGCCTGGCCGCGCACGATCAACACCGGGCGCCGTTCGCCATCCTCGCTCCACACCGCGATGCCGCGTTCGATCAGCGCGCGCGCCGCGCTATCCACTGCCGCGCGCCCCTGCGCCAGCTCGCGCTCGATCCGCGCCCGCGCCGCCGCCAACGTCAGCCCGGACAAGGTCGCCGACATGTAATTGCCCGCCTCGATCAGCGCGCCTGGCCCGACGCCCGGCGGCAGATCGACCACCCGGTTCTCCACCGCGCCATCCTCGCTCACCAGCACCGCCAGCGCCTGCCCGTGCGACAGCGGCACAAAGCCGATCGAGCGCAGCACCTGCTCGTGCTTGGGCACCATCACCAGCCCGGCGCAGGCGGACAGGCCGGACAGCGCGGCGGTGGTCGCCGCCAGCGCCTCCTCCACCGGCCCGCCGAGCCCAGCGCGCGATTCGATCGTCGCCCGCTCCTCGGCGGAGGGCTCCAGCGCCTGCATCATGCCATCGACAAACAGCCGAAGACCAAGCTCGGTCGGCATCCGCCCCGCGGAGGTATGCGGCGCGGCGAGCAGCCCGGCATCCTCCAGCTGCGCCAGCACGCTGCGTATCGAGGCGGGGGAGAGGTTCAGCCCGGCCTGCGCCAGCGTCTTGGAGCCGACCGGCAACCCGCTCGCCAGATAGCCGTCCACCACGCGGCGAAAGATGTCGCGCGCCCGGTCGGACATTTCGGTTATCGGCGGGGAAGCGGTCACGGCTCAAATCTAGGCTGCGCATACTGGCGCGGCAATCATCCAGCGGCTACGGCCGGCAGAAATCAACGCAACTCGCCGGGGTGCCATCCGGATGATTGCCACGCGCCTGCAAAAAAGCGCGTGGCGCTTTCCGGTTCCCGCCGAGCGGCATCAGGAGTCACTATCATGCGTCCCAGCGGCCGTGCGCCCGATCAGATGCGCGTCATCACCATCGAGCCGAACTTCACCCGCCATGCCGAAGGCTCGGTGCTGATCGGCTTTGGCGATACCAAGGTGCTCGTCACCGCCAGTGTCGAGGAGCGGGTGCCGCCGTTCCTGCGCGGCAAGGGGCAGGGCTGGGTCACCGCCGAATACGGCATGCTCCCGCGCGCCACCCACACCCGCGGCAGCCGCGAGGCGGCCAAGGGCAAACAGTCGGGCCGCACGCAGGAAATTCAGCGCCTGATCGGTCGCTCGCTGCGCGCCGTCACCGACATGGCGGCGCTCGGCGAGCGCCAGATCGTGCTCGATTGCGATGTGATCCAGGCCGATGGTGGCACGCGCACCGCCTCGATCTCGGGCGCCTGGGTCGCGCTGCGCCTTGCGGTGAACGGGCTGATGGCGGCCGGCAAGATCGAGAAGGATCCGATCGCGCAAAAGGTCGCCGCTATCAGCTGCGGCATCTTCCAGGGCAATCCGGTGCTCGACCTCGATTATGACGAGGATTCGAACGCCGACGCCGACGGCAATTTCGTGCTGCTCGAAAACGGCAACATCGCCGAGGCGCAGGCGACCGCCGAGCACGCCACCTATGACGAGGAAGCGCTGCTCCGCCTCCTTCGCCTCGCCCGCATCGGCTGCACGGAGATCTTTGCGGCGCAGGAACGGGCGATCCGCGCATGAGCGGGGAGGGCAATGAGCCGCAGGCGATCCGCAAGCTTCAGCCGGGCAAGCTGGTGATCGCCAGCCACAATCCCGGCAAGGTGCGCGAAATCGCCGCTTTGCTCGAAGGGCACGGGCTGGACGTCGTCTCCGCCAAGGAACTCGACCTGCCTGAGCCGGAGGAAACCGGCACCACCTTCGTGATGAACGCCGAGCTGAAGGCGCGCGCCGCGGCCGATCTTTCAGGCTTGCCCGCACTCGCCGACGACAGCGGCCTGTGCGTCGAGGCGCTTGGCGGCGATCCCGGCATCTTCTCCGCGCGCTGGGCGGGCGAGCGCAAGGATTTCGGCCTCGCCATGCAGCTGGTGAACGACAAGGTCGCTGCGATGGAGGATGCATCGCGTGACGCGCACTTCGTCTGCGCGCTCGCGCTCGCCTGGCCCGATGGCCATGTCGAATGGTTCGAAGGCCGCGTCGACGGCACGCTCGTCTGGCCGCCGCGCGGCGACAAGGGCTTCGGCTATGACCCGATGTTCCTGCCCAACGACCGCAGCGAAACCTTTGGCGAGATGGACCAGGACGAAAAGCACCGCATCAGCCACCGCGCCGATGCGTTCAACCAGATGGTCGCCGCGGTTTTCTGATCAGGCTAGCGAGCGGGCTGCCTCACAGCGTCCGCTCGCCGACCACATTGCCGGCGGGGCTATAACGGCACACCAGATAATCGTCGCGCCGGTTGGAGGCGATGGCGCAGCCCACCCGCGTGGTCCGGCGCCAGATCATCTGGGTGTAATGCGACACGTCCTGCCATTTGCCCGTGCGGCTGAACGCGGGCGTCACGCCATTGACGAAGTCGCGCCCCTCCGCCGCCCAATGGCCCAGCATCTCCTCGAAGCGGTAGGCACCGCGCGTGCCGGTCCACAAATTCTCGCCCTCGCGCGTCGGCCCATGCGGCTGATCGGCGTGCTCGAAACGCCGCGTCCGCGCCATTTCCTCGGCATATTCCCGCGCGCTGGCGACCAGCGCCTCGTCCCATTGCAGCGGCGCGACGCCCGCTTGGGCGCGGACGCGGTTCTGCCCGTCCAGCATCACCTGCCGCAACAGCGCCGATCCGCGCGGTGCCGGCGCAGTCGTCGGGTTCTGCTCCACCACCCGCTGCGGCCCTTGGGCGCAAGACGATAGCAGCAGGGTGAGGGCAAGGAGGTGGCGTCTGAGCGTCATCGCCGCCATATCGGCACGATCATGATCCCCGACAATCCTCTGGCGCTCTACATCCACTGGCCGTTCTGCGTCTCCAAATGCCCCTATTGCGATTTCAACAGCCACGTCCGCGCCAGCGTGGACCAGCAGCTCTGGCGCGACTCGCTGCTCGCGGATCTCGCGCATGAGGCGTCGGTGCTGCCGGGCCACCGGCTGACGTCGATCTTCTTCGGCGGCGGCACACCCTCGCTGATGCCGCCCGAAACCGTCGCAGCGGTCCTTGATGCGGCGGAACGCCATTGGGGCTTCGCGCCGGGGATCGAGATCACGCTGGAGGCCAATCCCTCGTCGGTCGAGGCCGCTTGCTTCGCCGATCTGGCCGCGGCTGGCGTGAACCGCGTCTCGCTGGGGCTGCAGGCGCTCGCCAATGACGCGCTGCGCTTTCTCGGTCGCGCGCATGACGTGGACGAAAGCCTCGCCGCGCTGGCGATCGCACAGCGCGTCTTCCCGCGCGTCAGCTTCGACCTGATCTACGCCCGCCCCGACCAGTCGCTCGCCGCTTGGACCGCCGAGCTGGAGCGTGCGCTCGCCTTCGGCACCGAGCATCTGTCGCTCTACCAGCTCACCATCGAGCCCGGCACGCGCTTCCATACCGAGGCCGCCGCCGGTCGCCTGACGATCCCCGATGGCGACGCAGCCGCCGATCTTTTCGAGGCGACCCGCGCGATCACCGCCGCCGCCGGGCTGCCCGCGTACGAGATCAGCAATCACGCCCGCCCCGGCGCGGAGAGCCGTCACAATCTCGCTTACTGGCGTTACCAAACCTATGCCGGCGTCGGCCCGGGCGCGCACGGCCGGCGCGGCGGGCTCGCCACCATGCGTCGCAAAAAGCCGGAAAACTGGCTCGCGGCCGTCGAGCGCAACGGCCATGGGCTGGAGGCGGAGGAGCCGCTCGCGCCAGAGACGCAGGCGTCCGAGGCGCTGCTGATGGGCTTGCGCCTGCGCGAAGGCGTCGACCTCGCGCGCATCGCGGCGCTCGCTGGCACTACGCCCGACGCGCTGGTGGATAGCCGCGCGGTCGCCCGTCTGCCCGATCTGATCCGGCGCGAGGGCGATCGGCTACGCGTTACGGAGCAAGGCATGCTGTTGCTCGACGCGATCCTGCCCGAGGTGGTGAGGGTCGCCGTTCCCGCCTGACCGCGATCAGGCGCCCCACCAGAACAGCAGCATCGTCACAAGCGCGATCGCGACATAGATCAGGTGCCGCCCGCTCGCCGGATCGCGCTCCGGCTGATCGACAAAGATCGCCGGGCCGTCGGGATCGGGCGCGCCCGGCGGCGGCGGCTCGAGCGGCGGTTCTCGCCTATCGGTCAAGGTCATCTCCTGTTGCACGCCACCAACGGTCAGACGATAGCCGCCGTTGCATCGCGCAGCCAGCGGGTCACCGCCTGAACGCGCGGCGCATTGTGGCCGTCGGCGTGCGTGACGAGCCAAAAGGCGCGCGCCAGCGTCACCTCCGGCAGCACCGGCACCAGCCCAGGGTCCTTCGCCGCGACGAAATCGGGCAGGATGCCGATACCTGCGCCGGAGCGGACCATCGCATGCTGCACGTTGATGCTGGTCGACCTGAGCCGCGCGACCAGCCCGTCATGCACTTCCGACAGATAATCGAGCTCGGGCGCATGGATATGCTCGGGCACATAGCCGATCAGCACATGCTGCTTTAGCGCCTGTGCCGTCGCCGGCGTGCCGTGCTGCGCCAGATGCGCCGGTGCGGCGTAGAGGCGCAGGCGGTAGTCGGTAAGGCGCGTGGCGATCAGCTGCCGGTTGCGCGGGCGGGCAAGCATCACCGCGATATCCGCCTCGCGCTTCGACGGGTCGAGAAAACCCGAGGCGGTGATGAGGTCCAGCCGGATCAGCGGATGTGCCGCCGTGAAATCGTCCAGCCGCGGCGCCAGCACGTTGGTCGCCAGGCCCTCTGCGACGCTCAGCCGCACATGCCCAGCCACCCCGCCACTGCGCTCGCCCTCCGAGGCGGCAAGGATTGCCGCGTGCACGGTTTCGGCATGATCGAGCAGCTTCTGCCCCGCATCGCTCAGCCGCCGCTCGCCCGCGACGGACTCAAACAGCGGCTGGCCGATCGCCGCTTCCAGCCGCTGCAGCCGCCGGCCGACCGTGGTGGTGTCGATGCCCAAGGCGCGCGCGGCAGCGGCGACCCGCCCGGCATGCGCGACGGCCAGAAAGATGCGCAGGTCGTCCCAATTCTGCATGGTGCGCCAATCCTGGCACGAACGACCGGCGCATGCAAAATCGCAGCTCGCGGCTGCGAATTCGCGCCCTTGTATGCAGAAACACCATGAGCGTAAAAGCCGCGCAACTTATCCGGAGAGTGAGCATGCGCGTCATCGATCATCATATCGTCGGAACGGGCGGGGCAGGCGGCCGCAGCAGCGACGTGTTCGATCCCAATACCGGCAAGGTTCAGGCGCGCGTGACGCTGGGCACCCAGGTCGATCTCGATCGCGCGGTGGCCGCGGCGCAGGCGGCGCAGCCGGGCTGGGCGGCGACCAACCCGCAGCGCCGCGCCCGCGTGATGTTCGCGTTCAAGGCGCTGGTCGAAGCGAACATGGACGAGCTCGCGCATCTCCTCTCGTCCGAACACGGCAAGGTGATCGCCGATGCGAAGGGCGACATTCAGCGCGGCCTCGAGGTCGTCGAATTCGCCTGCGGCATCCCGCACGTGCTGAAGGGTGAATACACCCAGGGCGCCGGCCCCGGCATCGACGTCTATTCGATGCGCCAGCCGATCGGCATCGGCGCGGGCATCACGCCGTTCAACTTCCCGGCAATGATCCCGCTCTGGATGGGCGCCGTCGCCACTGCCTGCGGCAACGCGTTTATCCTGAAGCCATCGGAGCGTGATCCGTCGGTGCCGGTGCGCCTCGCCGAGCTGATGCGCGAAGCCGGCATGCCCGAGGGGATCTTCCAGGTCGTCAACGGCGACAAGGAAATGGTCGACGCGATCCTCGATCACCCGGCGATCGGCGCGGTCAGCTTCGTCGGGTCGTCGGACATCGCGCATTACGTCTATAATCGCGGTGTCGCCGCCGGGAAGCGCGTGCAGGCAATGGGCGGCGCGAAGAACCACGGCATCGTCATGCCCGACGCCGATCTCGATCAGGTCGTCGCCGATCTGTCGGGCGCCGCCTTCGGTTCGGCTGGTGAGCGCTGCATGGCGCTCCCCGTCGTCGTGCCGGTCGGCGAAAAGACCGCCGTCGCCCTGCGCGAAAAGCTGCTCCCCGCGATCGAGGCGCTGCGCGTCGGCGTCTCCACCGATGCGGAGGCGCATTACGGCCCGGTCATCAACGCCGCACACAAGGCGCGCGTCGAGCAGTGGATCCAGACCGGCGTGGACGAAGGCGCAGAGCTCGTTGTCGACGGCCGCGGCTTCAAGCTGCAGGGGCATGAAGACGGCTTCTTCGTCGGCCCGTCGCTGTTCGATCACGTCACGCCCGACATGCAGAGCTACAAGGAAGAGATCTTCGGCCCGGTCCTCCAGATCGTCCGCGCCAAGGATTTCGACGAGGCGGTCCGCCTGCCGAGCCAGCATCAATACGGCAACGGCGTCGCGATCTTCACCCGCAACGGCCACGCCGCGCGCGAATTCGCCGCGCGCGTCAACGTCGGGATGGTGGGCATCAACGTGCCGATTCCGGTGCCGGTCGCCTATCACACCTTTGGTGGCTGGAAGCGCTCGGCGTTCGGCGACACCAACCAGCACGGCATGGAAGGCGTGAAGTTCTGGACCAAGGTGAAGACGATCACGCAGCGCTGGCCCGATGGCTCGGCGGACCTGCCGCGCGGCAGCGAGGATGGCGGCCCCAGCCGCATCCAGGACGCGTTCGTCATCCCGACCATGGGATGACGCCCATGCGATCGGTCAGGCACCTTCTCCTCTGCTGCGGTCTGGCCGCGCTCGCCGGTTGCGGCGAGCCGGCCACACCGCCGGCCAATGCCATTGCCACGCCCGGCAACGAGCAGGCGGCGCCGATGACCGCGCCGGCTGCCCCAGGCGGCGGGAGCATGGTGACGGACGGCCGCTTGCCGGCGGCGTTCGTCGGCCGCTGGGGGCTGGTGCCGGCCGATTGCACCTCCACCGCCGGTGACGCCAAGGGTCTGATGACGGTCACGCCCGATCGCCTCAGCTTCTACGAATCGCGCGCCACCATCCAAAAGCTGGCGGCCGTCTCGCCAACGCAGCTGCGCGCGACGCTCGCCTTCACCGGCGAAGGGCAGGAATGGACGCAGCAAACGCCGCTCGTCCTTGAGGAAGACGGCACGGTGCTGACGCGCGAGGCGGACGGGCAGACGCTGCGCTACACAAGGTGCCCGGCGTGATGGCAGAGCAAAGCTGGATCCTTACCTTCTCGTGCCAGGATCGCGCGGGGATCGTCGCGGCGGTCACCGGGCGCTTGGCCGAGGCCGGCGGGTTCATTCTCGACAGCCAGCAATATGCCGATCTCGACACGGCGCGCTTTTTCATGCGGCTGGTCTTCACCGGTCCCGATCTGCGCGACAGCCTCGATGCGGTGGCACAGGGCTTCGGCTTCGACTGGACATTGGTGCCGGCCGATTACCGCCCAAAGGTGGTGATCGCCTGTTCTAACACCTCGCATTGCCTGAACGATCTGCTGCATCGCTGGTCGATCGGTGCGCTGCCGATCGATCCGGTCGCCGTCGTCTCCAATCACGAGACGCTGCGCGGGCTTGCCGAATGGCACGGGTTGCCGTTCCACCACCTGCCAGTATCGGCCGCGAACCGCGCGGAGCAGGAGCGGCAGATCGTTGACCTGTTCCAATCCAGCGGCGCCGAATTGATGGTGCTCGCGCGCTACATGCAGGTGCTCTCGCCCGATCTCGTCAGCGCGCTCGCCGGCCGCTGCGTCAACATTCACCACAGCTTCCTGCCCAGCTTCAAGGGCGCCAAGCCTTATCACCAGGCGCATGCCCGCGGGGTGAAGCTGATCGGCGCCACCGCCCATTTCGTCACCACCGACCTCGACGAGGGGCCGATCATCGAACAGGCCGCCGAGCGCGTCGACCACCGCGCCACGGTGGACGAGCTGATCGCGATCGGTCGCGACATCGAGGCGCAGGTTCTCGCGCGCGCCGTGCGCTGGATCGCCGAGCGGCGCGTCCTCGCCAATGGTGCGCGCACCGTCGTCTTCCGTTAGGGCCCTCAGAATGACTGACCAATTCGACCTCACCGACGACCAGCGCGAGATCCAGGAGCTGGCCCGTCGTTTCACCGCCGACCAGATCACGCCGTTCGCCGCCGATTGGGATGAAAAGCACATCTTCCCGCGTGAGACGATCAAGGCCGCCGCCGAGCTCGGCTTCGCGGCGATCTACGTCAGCGAGGAAAGCGGCGGGATCAACCTCGGCCGGCTCGAAGCGGCGCTGATCATGGAGGCGATGGCCTATGGCTGCCCCGCCACCAGCGCCTTTATCTCGATCCACAACATGGCATCGTGGATGATCGACCGCTTTGGCTCGGACGATCTGAAGAGCCGCTATCTGCCCGATCTCGTCACCATGGATCGCATGGCAAGCTATTGCCTCACCGAGCCCGGCTCGGGCTCCGACGCGGCGGCGCTCAAGACCAGCGCACGGCTCGAGGGCGATCATTACGTCGTCAACGGATCGAAGCAGTTCATCTCCGGCGCCGGGGAGAACGAAGTCTATGTGACAATGGTGCGTACCGGTGTGGAAGGCCCCAAGGGGATTTCTTGCCTCGTCATCGACAAGGACACGCCCGGCGTCTCCTTCGGCGCGAACGAGCGCAAGCTCGGCTGGCATGCACAGCCGACGCGGCAGGTGTTGTTCGACAATGTGAAGGTGCCTGTCGCAAACCGCGTCGGGCAGGAAGGCGAGGGCTTCCGCTTCGCCATGATGGGCCTCGACGGCGGCCGCCTCAACATCGGCGCCTGCTCGCTCGGCGGGGCGCAGCGCTGCCTCGACGAGGCGATCGCCTATACCAAGGACCGCCAGCAGTTCGGCCAGCGCATCGCCGACTTCCAGAACACCCAGTTCACGCTCGCCGACATGGATACCGAGCTTCAGGCCGCCCGCTACCTGCTCTACGTTGCCGCCGCGAAGGTGACCGCCAACGCGCCGGACAAGACGCGCTTTGCCGCGATGGCGAAGCGGCTGGCGACCGACACCGGATCCTCGGTGGTCGATCGCGCGCTGCAGCTCCACGGCGGCTACGGCTATCTGATGGATTACCCGATCGAACGCTTCTGGCGCGACCTGCGCGTCCATTCGATCCTTGAAGGCACCAACCAGGTGATGCGGATGATCGTCGGCCGCGAACTGACGCGCCAGTAACTGTCCTACATGCGGTAGGTGTGAGAGAAGATAGGATCGCCTGCGAAACGAACGTCTTTATCTTCTCTCTCACACGCACAAGTTTCGGGAATTTTGCGGATGACCAGTGACGTTCTGACCTTTGTCGACGGCCCGATCGGCCGCATCCGGCTGAACCGCCCGAAGGCGATCCATGCGCTCACCACCCCGATGTGCGTCGCCGTGCTCGACGCGCTTGAGGCATGGCGCGGCGACGATGCAGTACGTGCGATCATCATCGACCATGCCGAGGGACGCGGCTTCTGTGCGGGCGGTGACATTCGCATGCTGGCCGACAGCGGCGCCAAGGACGGCGCGGAGGCGCGCCAGTTCTTCCACACCGAATACCGCATGAACCACCGCTTGTTCACCTACGCCAAGGACACGGTAGCCTTCATGGACGGCATCACCATGGGCGGCGGCGTCGGCATCTCGCAGCCGTGCCGCTATCGCGTGGCGACCGAGAACACGAAGTTTGCCATGCCCGAAACCGGGATCGGCCTGTTCCCCGACGTAGGCGGCGGCTGGTATCTCTCCCGCTTGCCGGGGCGGATCGGGCAGTATCTCGCGTTGACCGGCCACCGGCTCGACGGCGCGGAAACGTTCGCGCTTGGCCTCGCCACGCATTACTTGCCCGCCGCGCACGTCGAGGAGGCGAAGCGCCGCATTGCTGCCAATCCGACCGCGATCACCGCGACGCTGGATTCACTGTCCGCCGAACCGGGCCCGGCCGCGCTGCTCGACAAGCGCGCGGAGATCGACCGGCTGTTCGCCTCCGACAAGCTCGAGGAGATCTACGCCGCGCTTGAGGCGGACGGCGGTGAGTTCGCCGCCGCGACGCTCGCGACGCTCAAGACCAAGTCGCCGCAGACGATGAAGGTCAGCCTCAAGCTGCTTCACGACGGCAAGGGGATGGCGACCTTCGCCGACGAGATGCGCCAGGAATATGCCGTCGGCGCGCGCGTGGTTCAGCGGCATGACTTTCTTGAAGGCGTCCGCGCGGTGATCGTCGACAAGGACAATGCGCCCAAATGGGAACCGGCGACGCCCGAGGGCGTCAGCGATCATGTGATCGATCAGATCTTCGCGCCGCTGCCCGATGCCGAGGCATGGACGCCGCACGACTGAACAATGGACCTCTTGCCGCCGGCGGTGCCGCGGCGAGGGATGGGGAGAGAATGATGACCGAATATGCCAATATCCTCGTCGAGCAGCGCGGTGCCGTCACGCTCGTCACGCTCAATCGCGCGCAGTCGCTGAACGCGCTGAACAGCGATGTGCTCGCTGATCTGTCGGCGGCGTTCGGTGCCTATGACAAGGACGACAGCCAGCGTTGCCTCGTCCTCACCGGGTCGGGCGAGAAGGCGTTCGCCGCCGGCGCGGACATCAAGCAGATGGCTGACATGGCAGCGGCCGATTTCTTCCTGCAGGATTTCTTCGCCGGCTGGCAGACTGGCGTCGTGGCGACGCGCAAGCCGTGGATCGCGGCAGTCAACGGCTTCGCGCTGGGCGGTGGCTGCGAACTCGCGATGATGGCGGACTTCATCTACGCCGCCGACACCGCGAAGTTCGGCCAGCCGGAGATCAAGCTTGGCGTGGCACCGGGCATGGGCGGCTCGCAGCGGCTGACCCGCGCGATCGGCAAGGCCAAGGCGATGGAAATGTGCCTTACCGGCCGGATGATGGATGCCGCCGAAGCGGAGCGCTCGGGTCTCGTCGCCAAGGTCGTGCCGCTCGCCTCGCTGCTTGAAGAGACGTTGAAGACCGCAGAGCTGATTGCCTCGATGCCGCCGATGGCCGCGATGGTGAACAAGGAAATGGTCAACGCCGCGTTCGAGACGAACCTCGCGCAGGGCATCCTGACCGAGCGTCGCCTGTTCCAGATCCTGACCGCGACCGAGGACAAGGCTGAAGGCATGGCCGCCTTCATTGAGAAGCGCCCAGGCGTCTGGAAGGGCCGGTAATTTAGGGAGCTAGCCCCTCCCCTTCAGGGGAGGGGTTGGGGTGGGGGCTTTCCGCGGGGTGGCCGCTTCGATCGGTAGTCTTAGTCAGTCGGAGACACCCCACCCCCAACCCCTCCCCTGAAGGTGGAGGGGCTTCAAGGAGAAAAACATGGCACGCGTCGCTTTCATCGGTCTGGGCAACATGGGCGGGGGCATGGCCGCGAACCTCGCCAAGGCGGGGCATGACGTGCGCGCCTTCGATTTGAACGCCGAGGCGCTCGATCGCGCGAAGAAGGCCGGCTGCCTGCCCGTCGCGGGCGCGGCGGAAGCGGTGGAAGGCGCGGAAGCGATCATCACCATGCTTCCCGCCGGCAAGCATGTTGCACAGGTTTATGCCGATGCTGTCTTCGGCAAGGCTGCGCCGGGCGCGATCCTGATCGATTGCTCGACGATCGACGTCGCCACTGCGCGGCAGCTTGCCAGCGATGCGCAGGGCCGCGGTCTGGAAGCAGTCGACGCGCCGGTCTCGGGCGGGATTGCCGCCGCCAATGGCGGCACGCTCACCTTCATGGTCGGCGGCTCGGAGGCCGGCTTCGCCGCGGCACAGCCGTTCCTCGAGGACATGGGCAAGGCCGTGATCCACGCTGGCGCCAGCGGCGCGGGCCAGGCGGTGAAGATGTGCAACAACCTGATCCTCGCCGGCACGATGATCGCGACCTGCGAAGGCTTCGCCCTTGCCGAGAAGCTCGGGCTCGATCCACAGGTGTTCTACGACATTTCCAGCAAGGCGACCGGCCAGAGCTGGTCGATGACGAGCTATTGCCCGCTGCCCGGCGTCGGGCCGGAAAGCCCCGCCGATCGCGATTATCAGGGTGGTTTCGCCGCTGCGCTGATGCTGAAGGACCTGCGCCTCGCCATGGCTGCTGCGGCCGAGGCCGGCGCCGACCTGCCGCTCGGCACCCGCGCGACCGAGCTGTACGAGGCATTCGCCGCCGAGCACGGCAACCTCGATTTCTCCGCGATCATCAAGACGTCGCAAGGGTCGGGTCAAGGTTCGGCATGAGCGTCGCCTTCCGCCGCGAGAGCGATGAAGAACACAAGGAGCCGCGCTTCGAGCTGCCGCTGCCGCCCGGCCCCAATCTCGTCACCGAGCGCGGCCGCGCACTGATCGACGAGAAAATCGCCGCGTTGCAGGCCGACCTCGCCGGCGCTGACGAGACGGGGCGCGAGGATATCGCGCGTTGGCTGCGCTATTGGAAGACGCGGCGCGCCACCGCGATCCTCGCGCCCGAGCCGCCCGAGGATGAAGTGGCGTTCGGCACCCGCGTGCGCTTTCGCCTGAATGGCACGGAAAAGGAAATCGGCATCGTCGGCGATGACGAGGCCGATCCGGCCGCCGGGCAGCTCGCCTTTTCCGCGCCCCTGGCGCGCGCGATGATGGGGGCGACGACGGGCGAGTTCGTTGCCTTCAATGGCCGCGCCGACGCGATCGAGATTATCGACATCGCGCCGCTCTGATCGTCGGCACCATTGCGCGCATCTGGCGTTTGCCCATCACCATCCATCAACGGGAGTAGTGATGTGAGTATCTTTGGCGCCATCAAGAAGGCGATCTTTGGCGATCGTGGGCCGCTCGGCGGGCAGTTCTCCGGCAAGCCTGCCCCGCAAGCGGCACCTGCTCCCGGCGCCGCGCCGCGTCCTACGCCAACAGCCACGCCCGCGGCGCCTTCGCCGGCGCAGGCACCCGCAGCCGCGCCCGCCGCAGCGCCGGTCGATGTGGAAAAGGTGCTTTCCGAGCGCGCCGCAAAGCAGGGGCAGACGCTGAACTGGCGTACGTCGATCGTCGATCTCATGAAGCTCCTCGACATCGATTCCAGCCTGGCGAACCGCAAGGAACTGGCGACCGAACTCGGCTACACGGGTGCAAAGGACGGATCGGCCGAAATGAACATCTGGCTGCACAAGGCGGTGATGCGCGAGCTTGAAAAGAATGGCGGCATCGTCCCCGCTGGCCTGAAGGACTGATGCGCTTGCCCGTGCCGCGCGTCGGCTTGGCGTGCGGCACGGGACAAGGCGGCGGGTGATGGTGGCGCAAGTGAGGCGCGGCCGCTATCCGGCGGCGGATGAACGGACCAAATCGCCTGCGGCTCGATGGCGCCGCGCTTGTCGAGAACTGGCGAACCCTGGCCCGCCTCAGCGGCCGCGCGGCGTGCGGCGCGGCGGTCAAGGCGGACGGCTATGGGCTGGGCGCAGACGCGGTGGTCACGCGCCTCGCGGAGGCAGGCTGCCGCGACTTCTTCGTCGCCACCTGGGCAGAGGCGGCAGCGCTCGACCGGACTGACATCTCGATCTCGGTGCTGCACGGCGTTCGCGACGCCGACATGCCGATGGTTCATCAGATCGCGGCGCGTCCCGTGCTGAGCACGACGGCGCAGATACAGCGCTGGCGTGCGGCCGGGGCGGGAGAATGCCACGTCATGGTGGATACCGGCATGAACCGTCTAGGGGTCGCGCCAGAGGATATCGCCGCAGGGCTGCTCGACGGATTGTCGGTCGATGTGCTGATGAGCCACCTCGCCTCCGCCGAAGAGCAGAATGCGCCGATCAGCGTACAGCAACGCGCCAGCCTCGCGTCGGTCGCCGAGCGATCGGGCGCCCGCCGGATCAGCCTTGCGAACTCCGCCGGAATTGCGCTTGGCCCCGACTTCGCCTTTGATCTCACGCGGCCGGGCGTTGCGCTCTACGGCGCCGTTCCAAGCGATGGGCTGGCGGGGCTGATCCGCCCCGTCGTGACGATCGAGGCCGAGGTGCTGCAGCGTCGTCACGTCCCAGCCGGCGGCCGGGTCGGCTACAATCTCACCTGGACGGCGCAGCGGGATAGCAATGTCGCGATCGTCAACCTCGGCTATGCCGATGGCTATCGCCGCGCCTTCTCCAATCGTGGAACGGCCTATGTCGGCACCGTTGCCGTACCCGTCATCGGCCGTGTGTCGATGGATCTGACGGCGTTGGACGTCACCGGCGTGGACATCGCGGAAGGCGAATGGGTCGCCTTCGATCCCGACCTGCCGCGCGCGTCGGCTGCATCGGATGTTTCGCAATATGAATTGCTGACCGGGCTCGGCCGTCGCTTCGATCGCGTCTGGCGCTAAGGTCAGGGCAGGGCGGCAAGCCAGTCGCGCAGCGTTACCCATAGCTGCTCCTGCGCGCGGCTGCCGACAATCATGCCGACATGACCCGCACCCAGATCGCGTCGATCGGCAAGTCCGACCGCGGTCGCCGCGGGGACGATTCGATCGCTCAAAGACACGAACTCGATCGTCGGACAGGCAAGCGCCAGCGGATCGATCGTGCAACCCGCCACCTGCCAGCGTCCTTCGCCCGGCGCATTAGCCAGCAGCATGTCCTCGAACAGCTCCGCGCCCGCCGCATAGGTCAGCGGCGCGCCGCCGTTCGCCCAGTCTTCCATCGCGACGAACATTGCCGCCGCGTCGTCGAGCATCGTGGCGAATGCTTCGAACTTGGCGATCGTGCGGGCGGGGTCGAGCCGCCAGAAGCCGGTCTGCAGCACCTCCATCGGCACGAGCCCGAGCTCCGCGCACGCAGGCTTCGCCGCATCCCACAAGGCGGCGATATCGCTGCGTGCCGCGGCATAGCCATCGAAATGCCAGGGCGACGCGATCGTCGCCACACCGGCGCAGTCGCCCGCTGCCGCCGCCGCTATGCTCAAGACGCCACCCAGGCAATAGCCGACCAGCACCGGAGGCTCTGGGAAGCGGCGCAGCAGCGGGAGCAGGATATGCGCAACATGATCGGCGACATCCATCGCCCGGTCCGCCGGGTGCGGCTCGCCCCAGTCGAGCAGCCACACGTGAAAGCCCTGCTGCGCCATCCATCGCACCAGCGAACGGTTCGGCACCAAATCAAGGATGAAGGGCGGATTGATCAACGAGGGAACGAAGATGACGGATCGACCCTCGCCGCCATAGTCGCGCAATCGCGCCCGGCCTTGGCGCCGCGCAGCCTTCGCCATTCTGCGGCCGACCCGCGGCGCCTCCTGATAACGTCGCAGGCCCGCCAATGCCTGCGCCCGTCGCAGCTCAGATGCTGCGGTTTCGCTGCGCAGCATGTCGAGGAACAGGGGCAGGGGGCGCGGGCCGTGTTGCGGCGCCGAAACAGATGCTGTAGCGCGGGATGAAATCATAAGCGGGGCATCGCGATGAAGAAGCAGCACACGGGAGAGGGCGCGATCATCATCAAGAAATACGCCAATCGCCGCCTCTATAATACCGAAAGCTCATCCTACATCACGCTCGAACATCTCGCCGCGATGACGCGCGAGGGGCGTGAGTTCAAGGTCGTCGACGCCAAGACCGACGAGGATATCACCCACAGCATCCTCACGCAGATCATCATGGAAGAAGAGGGCCGCGGCGAGCAGCCCATGCTGCCTGTCAACTTCCTCCGCCAGCTCATCGCCATGTACGGCGATTCGATGCAGGCAATGGTGCCCGGCTACCTCGAAGCATCGATGGACAGCTTCCGCCATAACCAGGCGCAGTTCAAATCCGCGGTGGAGGGCGCCTTCGCCGGCTCCCCGTTCGCCGAAATGGCCAAGCGCAACATGGCCGTATTCGAAGCAGCGACCAGCGCGTTCAAGCCAACCACGCCTGCGGCACCTGCCGCTGCCGGCAGCAAGGATGACGAGATCGCGTCGCTAAAGGCGGAACTGGCACGGCTGCAGGACAAGGTGAACAAGCTCGCCGGCTGACCATGCTGCTAGCCGCGCCGCGCAACGTAGCCGGCAGCGATCAGGCGCGAACCGCACCCCGCACCCGCTCGTCGGCGCGCAGGGTGAGCACCTCGACGCCGTCGTGCGTCACCGCCACCGTATGTTCGAACTGCGCCGATAGCTTGCGATCAGCGGTGACGACCGTCCAGCCATCGGCCTCGGTCGCCACCTTGCGGCTGCCCTGATTGATCATCGGCTCGACCGTGAAGGTCATTCCCTCGCGCAGCATCGGCCCCGTACCGGGCTTGCCGAAATTCAGCACCTGCGGTTCTTCGTGCATTTCGCGGCCGATGCCGTGGCCGCAATATTCGCGCACCACCGAATAGCCGTTCTTCTTGGCATGCCGTTCAATCGCGGCGCCGATATCGCCGACATGGGCGCCCGGTCGCACCGTGCCGATGCCCTTCCACATCGCCTCTTGCGCCACCCGCACCAGCCGGCGCGCGGCAGGTGTTGTCTCGCCAACCATGTAGGTCTTGCTCGAATCGGCGATGAAGCCGTTCTTTTCCAACGTGATGTCCAGGTTGATGATGTCCCCGTCGCGAATGATCTCGTTCGCGTCGGGAACGCCGTGGCACACCACGTGATTGATCGAGCAGTTCAGCACGAAGCCATAGCCGTATTGGCCCTTGCTCGCCGGTCGTGCGTCCAGCGTGTCGGTGATGAAATGCTCGACGAGATCGTTGACCGTCAGCGTCGACATGCCGGCAAGCGATTGCGTGTCGAGCATCTCGAACACGGACGCCAGCAGCCTGCCGGACTCGCGCATGAGGTCGATTTCGTCGGCCGTCTTCACCACCGTGTTATTCCTACTTTGCCTTGACGAACTTCAGCGTGAAGCGGTCGCTTTCGCCGATCGCGGCATATTTGGTCCGATCGGCATCCTTTTGCGCAAAGGTCGGCGGCAGCGTCCACACGCCGGCGGGATGATCGTGCGTATCCTTAGGATTGGCATTCACCGCACTTTCACCGACCAGCTTGAAGCCCGCCGCCTGCGCCAGCCGGACGACGGTCGACCGCTTGATGTAGCCGCTCTTCTTTTCCAGCGCGGTGTCCATCGTCTCGGGCAGGCGATGGTCGACGACGCCCAGCGTGCCACCGGGCTTCAGCATGGTGTGAAACGCAGCAAAGGTGCGCGCGGCCACGGCCGGATCATCGCCCATCAACAGGTTGTGCACGTTCCGAAACGTCAGCACCACATCGGCGCTGCCCGCCGGCACATTGCTCTTGCCCGTTGCGCCATCGATCGTTGCGACCGTCGTCGGGCCGAACCATGCCTGCTTGCTCGCCAGCATCTTCTCCGCGCCTGCCTTGCCGCGCTCGTTCACCAGCGCGACATAGCGGCCCTTGCCCTTGACCAGCGGCGCGAGGATCTCGGTATACCAGCCGCCGCCGGGGCTGAACTCCACCACCGTGTCGGTGGGCTTCACGCCGAAGAAGGCGAGCGTTTCGGCCGGGTGGCGATAGTCGTCGCGCTGCCGGTTCACGTCGCTGCGGTGGGCACTGCGCACCGCCGCCGTGATCGCGGCGGAAGGCTTGGGCTGCGCCTGCATCGCCGGCTGGGCGCTTGCCGCCGCGGCGGAAACGATCAGAACGGTCGCAAAGCCGATGGTGCGCATTATCTCTCTCCCTTGGGGCACGTCATGAGTGCGGGTGTGGAGGCAGAAGAATGGCAACGCAAGCGATGCTGATCGGGGCGGCAGCGTCGTGCGCGATGGCGGCGGCCGGCGCGGCGTGGCGCGATCACCGGCGCACCCGGCGGCACGATCCCGACGCGGTCGGGGTGATCGATTGGCGAACGGTGCAGCTCGGCGCGATCGTCGCCACTTTGGTGCTCGCCGCACTGGCGATCCGCGGGTGAAATTGGGTCCATTTCGAATGAGCTAGCCGCGCCGCGCCCAGTCTTTCCGCTATCAGCGGCCGGGCAGGAGCGGGGGGACGGCGATGTTGGGCGTGGCGGCACGGGCCATCGAACGGGCAAGGATCTGGCGCTGGCAGCGCGATCCGTTCACCAGCCAGCCGTTGCGCCGCTGGTTTCGTGAGCGGCACCGGATCGACGTCGGCCTGTACAGCTACGGCTGCTTCGATCAGTGGCGCATGCCGGGGCCGCTGATCGTCGGCCGCTATTGTTCGATCGCGAAGACCGCGCGCTCCGCGCCGATCAACCACCCGATCGAGGCGATCACCACCCATCCGGCCTTGTACGAGCGCAAGTTCGGCGTGGTAGATGCCGACATCCATTATGACGATCAGCAGGTAATCGAGGACGATGTCTGGATCGGGCACCACGCCATCATCCTTCCGGGCTGCCGCCGCATCGGCCGCGGCAGCATCATCGGCGCGGGTGCGATCGTCACGCGCGACGTGCCGCGCTACGCCGTGGTTGCGGGCAATCCGGCCCGCGTGCTGCGCGAGCGCTTCCCGCGAGACGTGCAGGCGGCGCTGGAGCAGAGCCGCTGGTGGGAGCTCGACCTTGTCGCGCTCCGTACGCTCGTGAAGAACAATCCGGCGCTTGCCTATCACCCCACCAGCCAGTCGCTGCGCGCCTGGACTGACCTTGCAGCGGCAGCCTGAGCGCGATGCCAGACATCAGCGTCATTATCCCGCACTACAGCGATCTTGCCGGGCTGGATCGATGCCTCGCCGCGCTGGAGGCACAGTCCTTTTCGCGTGATCGTTTCGAGATTGTCGTGGCGGACAACATGAGTCCTTGCGGCGAGGCGGCGGTGGGCGCGACCATTGCTGGCCGAGCACGTCTGGTGATGGCGGCCGAGCGCGGCGCCGGCCCCGCACGCAACGCCGCCATAGCGGCGTCGCGCGGGGCATTGCTCGCCTTCACCGATGCCGATTGCGTGCCCGGCCCGGCTTGGCTCGCCAATGGCGTCGCTGCGCTCGACCATCATGATCTCGTCGGCGGCGCGGTGACGTTGCTGTTCACCGGCAGCGATAAATCGGGCGCCGAAGCGTACGAAGCCGTCTTCGCCTTCAACAATCGCCGCTACGTGGAGCGCGAGGGTTTTTCCGTCACCGCCAATCTCTTCTGCCATCGCGCCGTCTATGCCGCGACCGGCCCGTTTCACGTCGGCATGTCGGAGGATCGCGATTGGTGCCTGCGAGCGCGCAGACTAGGCTATGCCATCGGCTATGCGCCAGGGGCTGAGGTCGCCCATCCGGCGCGGGCGGACTGGGGTGCGCTGCTCGTCAAATGGCGTCGGCTGAACGCAGAGCTTTACGCCAACATGCTGATGACGCCGCGCGGGCGCCTGCGTTGGCTCTTCGCCACCGCCGCAATGCCGGCCTCCATCCTGGTCCATGCCCCGCGGATCATCACCAGCCCAAGCCTAGCCGGCGCGCTGGAGCGGGCACGCGGCGTTGCGACGCTCGCGCGGCTGCGGCTGTGGCGCTTCGGCGATGGCCTGCGCCGCCTCGCGAGTGCGCGCGCGTGACGCCGATCGCATTGTGCATCGTATCTTATCGCGATCCCGCATTGATCGCGCGGTGCCTCGATGCCGTCGGCCGATCCAGCTTCACCGACTTCGAGGTCGTGCTTTGCGAGAACGGTGGCGATGCCGCACGCGCGCAGCTGGCGCATTCGCTTCCTGCAGAGCTACCGGGCGGACAGCCGGTGACGCTGCTCGATCAAAGCGCCAACCTCGGCTATGCCGGCGGCCTCAACGCTTGCATCGCGGCGCGCCCGCACGCTGCGGCGTGGTGGGTCCTGAACCCCGATGCCGTGCCCGAGCCTGCCGCGCTTCAGGCGCTGGTCGATCGGCTCGCGCGCGGCGATTGCGACGCGGTGGGCGGCACGCTCTATCATCCCGATGGCCGTATTCAGGCACTGGGCGGCCGCTGGAACCCGTGGCTCGCGCGCGCCGAGTCGATCGGCATCGGCACGGCATTGGACGCGCCGGTCGATTCCCGGCGCGTCGAGGCGCGCACCAACTACCTGCTCGGTGCATGCATGTTGATCGGACCGCGTTTTCTCGCAACCGCAGGGCCGATGCGCGACGATTACTTCCTCTACGCGGAGGAGATCGAATGGTGCCTGCGCGCCCATAGCCGCGGCATGCGCCTTGGCTTCGCACCGGGCGCGCGGATATGCCACGGCCAGGGCGGCACCACTGGCTCGGCCGCCTGCATCCACCTGCGGCCGTGGCTGCCGATCTATCTTGATGAGCGCAACAAGCTACATGTCGTGCGCGATACGGCGCCGGCTCGCCTGCTTGTCGCCGCGCCGCTCGCGTTCCTGCTCGCATGGGCGCGCTTCGGCCGCCGCGGAGCTCATGCCCAGTGGAGAACCGCCATGGCCGGCTGGTGGGCAGGGCTCCGCAACCAGCGCGGCATGCCGGACTGGTTGGCTCAGGTCACGAACTGACGAACTACCCCTGCCGCCGGTAAGGCGCCTCGTACCAACCTGACCCAGCGCGGTAGCCTTCAGCGCGCCCGCAAACCTGCGTTTGCGCCGCCGCAAAGAAAAAGCATACCGACCGGTACGAAAAGCGGTTGACGCTCTGCTGCACCGCCAGTATACCAGCCGGTATAGAAAGCGGCTGCCCCGAAATGCGGTGCCGCGATCGCTGGTTCGGGCGCAGCGGTGATCCCGATCACCGACGGCACTCGCCATGAAAATCATCGCGTGTCTTCGCGGGTGGTCGTGTCGTGCGATCCCTCGCAGCGGCAACGTGTGCAACGGAAAGGGAGCAGCATGGCCTATCTCAACTTCGACCCCCTCGCGGAAAGCCTGCCTGCCGGTGCGGCGCTCGCCCCCGTCGCGCCGCCGGTCAGCACCGCTGCCGACGACAGCCACGCTGCCGCCGGCCGGCTCAGCGCGCTTGAATGGTCGGTGATCGCGCTCGCACGCAACGATAGCCTGTCCTCGCTGCGAGCACCCGGCCGCTTATCGAGCGCGATGGCGGTGCTGTTCCGCCAGAGCAACCGCCGGCTTGCCGACACCCGGCTCGAGGCGCTGCGCCGCATGGCCGTGCTCGCTTGGCATCACAGCTTTCAAGTGCCGACCAGCGAGCTGCGCGCCTTCTTCGCGGCCGGCTTCAGCACCGGCCAGTATGAAACCATGATGGCCAGCATCTCCGGCGCCCTGTCGCGCGATCGCAACCGCCCCCGCCGGCGGTAGGGCGCACCGGGACACAGGGCGCCCGCACGCGAAAAGCCCTGTTTTCTGGTTAACTTGCATCAGAGTGACCGGAACGGACGTGCGATCGGCATCGTTGGAGGGCCAATCATCAGGAGGATGGAATGGCCGAGACGATCGATCCGGTGCGCGCGGACGATGCGCCGCTCTCCACATCGAAACATCACGCGGCCGCGATCGACGCGGCGACGCAGCAATATGACACACCCGAGCAGGGCGATCCTGATCAACTGATCGGCCGTACCGTCACCATCAATCGCCCGCGCGCCGAGCTTTACGCCTTCTGGCGCAACTTCACGAACCTGCCGAGCTTCATGGATAACGTGGAGCGGATCGACGTGCTCGACGAGCGCCGCTCGCATTGGACGGTGAAAGCGCCGGGTGGCACGCACGTCGAATGGACCGCCGCGATCACCGACGAGCGCGAGGGCGAATTCATCGCCTGGGCATCCGAGGAAGGTGCCAGCGTGCCCAACAGCGGTCGCATCGACTTTCGCGATGCGCAGGGCGACCGCGGCACGATCGTCACCGCGACGATCCTCTACGATCCGCCCGCCGGCATTATCGGCAAGGTGATCGCCAAGATGTTCCAGCGCGAACCGGCGATCCAGGCGCGCCGCGATCTGCGCCGCTTCAAGCAGTTGATGGAAACCGGGGAGGTCGCCACCGGCGCCCGCAACCGCCGCGAACTGGAAGAGAGGAAGAACTGATGCGCGCGCTCACCTGGCACGGCAAGCATGACGTGCGCGTCGACACGGTCGACGATCCCGAGATCCTCAACCCGCGCGATGCGATCATCAAGATCACCTCCACCGCGATCTGCGGGTCGGACCTTCACCTGTATGACGGCTACATTCCGACCATGCAGTCGGGCGACATTCTCGGCCACGAATTCATGGGCGAGGTGGTCGAGGTCGGCGCCAAGTCGACGCTCAAGAAGGGGCAGCGCGTCGTCGTGCCGTTCACAATTTCGTGCGGCTCCTGCTATCATTGCGGCAAGCATCAATATTCGGCTTGCGATAATGGCTTGCCGGCCGACAATCAGGACATCGCCCAGACGCTATACGGCCAGCCGATGGCCGGCCTGTTCGGCTACAGCCACATGACCGGCGGCTATTCGGGCGGCCAGGCGGAATATGTCCGCGTACCGTTCAGTGACGTCGGCCCGATCGTCGTCCCGGATGGCGTTGAGGACGAAAAGGTCCTGTTCCTCTCGGACATTCTCCCGACCGGCTGGATGGCGGCGGAAAATGCCGAGATCGAGCCGGGCGACACCGTCGCGGTCTGGGGCTGCGGCCCGGTCGGTCTGTTCGCCGTTCAGTCGGCGTTCCTGATGGGCGCCGCGCGTGTCATCGCAATCGATCACTTCCCTCGGCGTTTGGAACTCGCTCGCCAATTCGGCGCCGAGACGATCAATTTCGAGGAAACCGCCACCTATGAGGCGCTGCTGGAGATGACCGGCGGTATCGGCCCCGACGCCTGCATCGACGCGGTCGGGCTGGAGGCGCACGGCTTCTTCGTCGACAACGTCGTCGATCAGATCAAGGCATCGTTGTTTCTCGGCACCGATCGCACCCACTCGATCCGTCAGGCGATCCTTGCCTGTCGCAAGGGCGGGCGGGTTTCCATGCCGGCGGTGTACGGCGGCTTTGTCGACAAATTCCCGCTCGGCGCGTTCATGGAAAAGGGGCTGACGCTCAAGACCGGGCAGACCCATGTGCAGCATTATCTGCCCGGGCTGCTCGACGCGATCATGGAAGGAAAGATCGATACCACCTTCCTGATCAGCCACACCTTGCCGCTGGAAAACGCGCCGGACGGCTATCGCATGTTCCATGACAAGCAGAACGAAGTGACCAAGGTGGTGCTGAAGCCCGGCCTTGAGCGCGTCGAACTCGACATCTGAGGAGAGACGGACATGGCAGGCAAACTCGCCATCGTAACGGGCGCATCCACCGGCATCGGCTTTGAGCTGGCCACCATCGCAGCGCGCGAGGGCTATGACTTGATCGTCGTTGCCGACGAGCAGCTGATCGACGCTGCCGCGCGCGACTTCAAGCAGTTCGGCACCGAGGTGCAATCGGTCGAGGCGGACTTGTCCACCATCGACGGGGTCGACCGGTTGCTCGCCGCCGCAAACGGCCGCCAGATTGATCTGGTGTGCGCCAACGCCGGGATCAGCAAGGGCGGCCCTTTCCTCGACGAAAGCGTGCCCGACTGGCGCCACTCCGTCGACACCAACGTCACCGGCACGGTGTACCTGTTGCAAAAGGTGCTGCGCGACATGGTGGCGCGCAACAGCGGCAAGGTGCTCGTGACCGGCTCGATCGTCGGCTACATTCCCGGCGCCTTCAACGCGATCTACAATGCGACCAAGGCGTTCATCGACAATTTCACCGAGGCGCTGCGCAACGAGCTGAAGGACGCGGACGGCGTCACGCTCACCACCCTGATGCCGGGTGCGACCGAAACCGAGTTCTTCGCCCGTGCCGACATGCTCGATACCTCGGTCGGGCAAAGCAAGAAGGCCGATCCGGCAAAGGTCGCGCAGGATGGCTGGGATGCGCTGATGGCCGGCAAGGGCCATATCGTGTCGGGTCTCAGCAACAAGCTGCAGGTGCTGGCCTCGGGCGTCGTCCCGCAATCGACGCTGGCGCAGCTGCACCGCGGTATGGCGGAGCCGGGCAGCGGCGACCCGAAGGAATAGTTCTTCGAAATAGCGCCCGCTTTGCCGGTCGGCGCAGCGGGGCGCTCGTCTCATCGATGCCAGTCTTGGGCCAATCGGCCTCGAACCCCTTTCCAGCACGGCAGCGCTCGACGGTGCGCCACAGTGCTCACGCTCCATCCTCAAGCCGACCCATGGGCGCCCAGGCGTCCGCGCCCTGACACAGGTGTCAGGATTCGCGTCAAAGCAGCGCTGATACAGCGGATCCGACGCGCATCGCGCTTGTCGGAAATCGTTGGATTGCCGGCAACAGCGATGCCAACATTAGGCGGCTTACGTCGGCGAGACGCGCGAAGAGAACGCGACCGCCGCCGCACAGCGTCGAGGATAGAGAGAGGGGGCCAAGCAGCATGACCGACTTGCCGACGACCTTTGGCGACGCGCTCGCCCGGCACGCGGCGGAGCGCCCGCAGCAGGTCGCACTCCGCTTCGAGGATCGCGTTAGCGATTACGCGACCTTTGATCGCCATGCGACACAGATCGCCAACGGTCTCCTCGCCATGGGGCTCAAGAAGGGCGATCGTGTCGCCTATCTGGGCAAGAACAGCGACTGGGCGGTGGAGCTGGCGCTCGGCACCGCGCGCGCCGGCATGGTGCTGGTGCCGGTGATCTGGCGTCTAGCCCCTGCCGAGGTGGATGGCATTCTGAATGATTCCGCGGCCGGCGTCCTCTTCGTCGATCCCGCCTTTGTGCGCCCGTTCGCCGCCGAGCAGGTCGTCGTCATGGACGAGAGCTTTGTCCGCTGGCGCGACGCGCAGAGCGACGCACCGCCACCCGTCCACGTCACCGACGACGATGTGGTACTCCAGCTCTACACCTCGGGCACGACAGGCGCGCCCAAGGGCGTGATGCTCAGCCACGCCAACGGCATCCGCCAGCGCAAGAACCAGATCGAGGCGAACATCGAATGGCTGCTCGCCAATCCTGGCGACACGACGATCATCGCCATGCCGTACGGCCATATCGGCGGCGTCGGCGTGGCGCTCGGCGCGGTGAACAGCGGGCAGGAGCTGATCATCCATGCCGAATATGATGCCGGCGCCGTCATGGACGCGATCGCCGCGCATCGCGTACGCCGCCTGTTTCTGGTCCCTGCCGCGATCGGCCTGATGCTGCAGCACCCGAAGGCGGCGACCGCCGATTTCTCCTCGATCGAAACCTTGTCGTACGGCGCCAGCCCGATCCCGCTGCCGCTGCTGCAACAGGCGGTCGATCGCATGGGCTGCGGCTTCGTGCAGGTCTATGGCATGACGGAGACATGGGGCTCGATCGTCGCGCTCCCGCCCGAGGATCACCTGCCGGGCCGCGAGCACAAGATGACGGCGGCCGGCAAGGCGCTGCCCGGCGTCGAGCTGAAAATCATCGACGAGGACGGGCACACCCTGCCTCACGGCCAGATCGGCGAGGTCGCGATCCGTAGCCCCAACAACACGCGCGGCTATTGGAACAAGCCCGAGGAGACGGCGAAGGCGCTGATCGGCGACGGCTGGCTGCGCACCGGCGATGCCGGCATTCTGGACGAGGAAGGCTATCTCTTCATCCAGGACCGTATCAAGGACATGATCATCACCGGCGCGGAGAACGTCTATCCCGCCGAGGTGGAAAGCGCGATCTACGGCCATCCCGCGGTGGCGGACGTCGCGGTGATCGGCGTGCCCGACCCGAAATGGGGCGAGGCGGTAAAGGCGATGGTGGTGCTGAAGCCCGGGACCACCTGCGACGAAGGCTCGATCATCACCCATGCGCGTGAGCGGATCGCCGGCTTCAAATGCCCAAAGTCCGTCGAGTTCATCGCCGAGCTGCCGCGCAACCCGTCGGGCAAGATCCTGCGCCGCACCCTGCGCGAACCATTCTGGGCCGGCCACGAACGGAGAGTGAATTGACCAGCTTCGCACGCACCGACGAGCAGCGGATGCTCGCCGACATGCTCGAGTCCACGCTGTCGGACGGTACCGACTGGCGTGGCGCAATCGAAGCCACCGGCCTCGCCGCGCTCGGCATCCCGGTGGACGAAGAGGGGCTCGGCAGCGACCTGCGCGATGCGGCGGTGGTCGCGGCAGCGCTAGGCCGCGCCAATGTCGTGCTGCCCTGGGCGGCGCATTGGGTCGCAACTCGGCTCGGCGCACGTGGTGAGACGGGGCCGCGCGCCGACACAAGGTCAACGGCGTTGGCAGCTGCGCGAGACGAGACCGAGCGCGCCTGGGCCGAAGACGCGCTGACGGTGCTGCATTGCGCCGAGATCGTCGGTCTCTGCCGCACCATGCTGCGCGACGCGGCGCTGTTCTCGAAGGAGCGCAAGCAGTTCGGCGTGGCGATCGCCTCCTTTCAGGCATTGCGCCACCGCATGGCCGACATGGCGATGATCCTGGAACAGGCCGACGCGATCACCGATCTGGCGATCGTCGCCTTTAAAAACGACGCCGCCGCCCGCGCCCGTGCGGTATCTGCCGCCCGCGTCATCTGCGACGATGCCGCACGGCTGGTGGGGGAGGGCGCCGTCCAGATCCACGGCGCGATGGGCCTCACCGCCGAGCTGCGCCTCGGCGGCTATTTCCGCCGCGCGCGCGTCCTCGTGCAGGGCGATGGCACCGCACGCGCCCATCTACGCCGCTACGCTGCATAGCGCCGCGTCCGCGTTCGTTGGTTCAATAATTCCACTGCAATTGCGTGCGGATCAGCTGGCCTTCCGCCCGGCCGATCCGCCGCTCGTCCGCCTCGCGCCGCGTCATGTCGGCAAAGGCAATCGTCAGCTCGAGTGGATCGATCGGCTGGAATTCGATGCCGATCTCCCATTCGTCGGTTTCCAGCCGCGGCGCATTGGTAATCGCCTTCCACCCGCCGCGATACCGCTGCCAGCGCACATAGGGCATGAAGGGGCCGAGCGGGCTGTTGCGCACCCGCGCCATGCCCTGCACATAGCCGCCGTTGAGATCGCGCGTGGTGATCGCGCCGATCAGCGGGTCGAACTCCGGCCCGCGGCCCCAATTCCACTCCGCCTGCACACCGAACGGTTGCGGATACAGGATGGCGTGGACGCCGACGCGGTCGTCCTTGAAGCTGGCGGCACTCACGCCGCCGGTCCGCACCTCCGGCCGCACGCGGGTGCGCATCACCGCACCGCCCAGCTCCAGCACCTGCCCGGTGAATGCGCTGCCCAGCGCATCCAACTCGAACGGCCAGGTGCCCATCGCGACGGTCATCAGCCCGTTGTTGCGCTCGGGCCGGTTGACGCCCTGGCCGTTGAACACGCCCACGCCGAACGCGCCATAATTGCCGAACAGCTTCTGCCCGTCATCCGCTAGGCGATCCCACACCCGCTGCACTGCGGCCGGCGTATAATAGCCGACGATGCCGAGATCCCGTTCCGACGGGATCGCGCTGTTGATTCCGTCGGATCGATCCAGCGTCAGCCGGTTGGAGGAGGACTGCATGTTCTCCCAGCCATAGGGCACCTTTGACTGGCCGAACCGCAGGCGAAAGCGCCGGTCGCGGTCGGGGAACCAATCGACATAGGCGTCGCGCAGTTGCGCAAAGCCTTCGCGCCGCTCGCCGTTCGACTGGTCGTTCACCGCGCTCGCGAAATCGGGTTGGAAGTAGAAGGCGACATCGTCCGTCACATTGCCCGAAAACACGAGCCGAATGCGCCGAAAGGTGAAATTGCCCTGGTCGGTGATCCCACTATCGCCGGGCGAACGCAGCCGCGACTTGCCGGCCGGTGCCGTCGCATCGCCGGCAATGATCTCGTTGAGCCGCAGCTGCGTATAGCCGCGTAGGCCGATCTTCTGAAACCATGGCCGCCGCTTGGGCGTGCCAGCATCCGCCACGACCGAGGCAGCAGGCACTGATTGCTCGACGCGCTGCTGCGCCACCGCCACCGGCGGCGTGACAGTCGGCGTAGCGGCGATAGCGGGTTTCTCGCTGATACTTGCTGTTGCCGCAGCGGGCGCAGCCGGAGCCTGCGCCTTCTGCAACGCGATCAGTTCGCGCAGCTGCGCCTTCAGCTCGTCGATCTGTTGTTGAAGCTCCTGCACCGTTTGCGCCTGCGAAGGCAGCGGCACGATCGCCGCTCCCAGCATCACGGCCGCGATCCCCCCGCGGTGCCCCATTCTATTCGTCCTCAGCGCCAAGGCGACGAAAGCTGCACGCGACAGCTTTCCGCTCTCCCAAAGAGGCGCAGCCCTATGCCCGATCGCGGCGGCAGGCAAATCGCAGCGAGAGCGACACTAAGCCGCTTGGTCGACCACTACTCGCGCGATCAGGTCGCGCTGGATCTCGTTCGATCCGGCATAGATGCTGGCCGCGCGATTATTGAGGTACTTGGGCATCGCCACCGCAATCGCATCGGGCGCATTGTCGAGCGAGCCCTCCCACGCGGCGGCGATCTCCAGCGCCAGCAGGTCGATCCGCTGCGAGGCTTCGGTGCCCAGCACCTTCATCATCGACGGCCGCACGGCATCGCTCGGGCCGCTGCCCTCCAGGCTCGCCAGCTCGATCGCGCGCAGCGCCTCCACCGCGATCGCCTCGCGCGCCAGCCGCTCGCGGTTGCCTTCATGCGCCAGCCACCCGGTCGCTTCGGCCGCCTCGCGCACCATCTCCAGCGTGGCGGCGAGCCCGGGCGCGTAGCGTCCGCCGCGCTCGAACGTCAGCAGGTGCTTGGCCACTGTCCAGCCGTCATTCTCCGCGCCCAGCCGCCCGCTCACCGGCACCCGCACGTCATCGAAAAACACCTGGTTGAACTCATGCTCGCCCGCCAGCGTGTGGATCGGCGACACGGTGATGCCCGGCGTATTCATCTCCAGCAGCAGGAAGGTGATGCCGGTCTGCGGCCGCCCCTCGCTGCTGGTGCGCACCAGGCAGAACATGCGGTTGGCGAAATGCGCATGCGTGGTCCAGATCTTGGAGCCGTTCAGTACGTAATCGTCGCCAACGCGCATCGCGCGCAGCTTCAGCGAGGCGAGGTCCGATCCCGATCCGGGCTCCGAATAGCCCTGGCACCAGCGATCCTCGCCAGACAGGATGCGCGGCAGCAGCGTCGCCTTCTGCTCGGGCGATCCGTAATGCATGATCACCGGCGCCACCATCTTCAGACCCATCGGCGACAGGCCGGGCGCATGCGCGTGGGCATATTCCTCCGCCCAGATATATCGCTGGATCTCGTTCCAGCCGGTGCCGCCGTATTCGACCGGCCAGTCCGGCGCCGCCCAGCCCTGCTGGTGCAGGATGCGCTGCCAGGCGTCGGCAATGTTCGGATGCAGGAACACGCTGGTGCCGCGCCGCGCGCCGCGCCGCAGCTCGGGCGTCAGCTTCTCGGCCAGGAAGGTGCGCACCTCGTCACGAAAGGCGCGCGCGTCGGCGCTGTTCAGGCTCTCCATGCCCGGCACCGTGCGCCGCTCGCGCGTCGGCGCGCACCTGACGCTCCTGTCAGGTCAGGCGTGCGGCCCCAGGAAGCCGTGCCCCGTCGCGATCTGGATCATCCGTGCGCGCGTCGTCGCACCCAGCTTCTCCGCCGCATTGCGCAGGTGAAAGCGAACGGTGGAGACCGACAGCGTCAGGATCGTGCCGATCTCCGCATTGGTCTTCCCCGCCGCCGCCCAGCGCACGCATTGGGCCTCGCGTGCCGAAAGCTGCCCCGGCTGCATCTGCGCGCGCCGTGTCGTCAATTCGGTGTGTGCGGCCAGAAAGCGGAAGGCGAGCGCGAACATCGGCTCGGCGTAGCGCGCGAAGACATCGGCGATGTCGATCGGCTCCACCGCCACCCACAAAACGGTGCCGATCTGGCCGCCCGCCAGATGCACCGGCGCGATCAGCGCGGCGGAAAAGCCGAACTCCTGCTCGATATGCGAACAATCCACCCCGGCGAGCGCATTGGTGGCGCGCCACGACCCCATCTGCCCATCGGCATACCAGATCGGCTCGGCGAAGATGCGGGCGGCGTGCAGAAAGGTCGAGCGCAGTGCCAAGCTGCGATTGCGCCAATAGCCGGGCGACGTCTGCACCCACGGCATCCGCTCGGCATAGGCATGCCCCTCGCGATCCGCCATCGGCGCGGCATCGCCCAGATCGCTTTGCGCCGCGACGAAGGGCAGGTTGGCGCGCACGCCGGCCGCGACGATTTCCGCGGCAAGCGCGTCAACATCGTCCCACGACAGGGCTGCACGTTCCAAAGACTGCACTTTTTCGTTCCCGCTCCCGGAACGGGTTCGCTAGCGGGCCACCATCGCGGCGACAAGGCCGCCTCTTGCCTTGCGCCCCGGATCGCGCCATCCACACACCGTAACTATAGTTATGGTACGAAAGGGAGAGGCATGAGCGCAGACTATGCAGGCAAACACGTGTTCGTCGCCGGCGCATCGAGCGGCATCAATCTGGAAATCGCCCACAGCTTCGCGCGCGCCGGTGCGAAGGTAACGGTGCTGAGCCGCAGCGCGGAAAAGATCGAGGCTGCCGCGGCCGGCATTCGCGACACCGGCGCCGAAGCCATCGGCATCTCCTGCGACGTGCGCGATTATGAGGGACTTGAGAAGGCCTATGCGGAGGCGACGGGCAAGTTCGGCCCGATCGACGTGCTGGTCTCCGGCGCGGCCGGCAATTTCCTCGCGCCGGCGGTGAAGCTCTCGGCCAATGCGTTCAAGACCGTGGTCGACATCGACCTCCTCGGCACCTTCAACGTCTTTCGCGCAAGCTACGATCATCTCACCAAGCCGGGCGCCTCGCTGATCGCGATCACTGCAGGCCAGGCGGTGCACCCGTCTGCGTTCCAGATCCATGCCTGCGCCGCCAAGGCTGGCGTCAACATGGTCACCAAATGCCTCGCGCTCGAATGGGGCCCCGCCGGCATCCGCGTGAACGGCATCTCGCCCGGTCCGATCGGCGATACCGAGGGCATGAAGCGGCTCGGCGGCGATCCGGCGCGCGAGCAGCAGATCAAGAACAAGCTGGCGCTGCGTGACTATGGCACCAAGTCGGACGTGGCCGAGGCCGCGCTCTGGCTCTCCAGCCCGGCCGCGAAATACGTCACCGGCACGATCCTGAACGTCGATGGCGGCAACGACATCGGAGACGCCAGCGCCAACGCGCTCGGCTGAAGCGCCACAAACGAAGCGTCGTGATGCCGGGCTCGTCCCGGCATCCGGCCTTGCGCAAACGCGTTGTAGAAGAGGCGCACGCAAGGGCCAGAAACCGGCAAGGCGACGTTTATTGTCGCGTTAAAGCGACGCTCATCGCTTCGGACCAATCCCCAGGTCCGCTGGCCCAAAGGCATCCGGCAGCAATTGCGAAAGCAGATAGCTGTTCACCGCGTCGCCCTCGGCGCCGGCGCAATGCACGCGAACATCGCGCCCGCCGATCTGCGCCGCCTCGTTGATCACCTGCCGGCATCGCCCGCACGGCCGCACCACGTCATCGCCCGCGATCGCCCCGTCGCGGATCATCCCGCCGACAACGCCGATCGCCACCACGTCCGCCAGCCGCCCCTGCGCGTTGACCGTCGCCAGCGCCACCGTCTCCGCGCACAGCGACAGGCCATAGCTGGCATTCTCGAAATTGGCGCCATGCACCACCGATCCGTCGCTCAGCAGCACCGCCGCGCCGACGCCAAAGCCGGAATAGGGCGCATGGGCATGGCGCGCGGCGGTACGTGCCTGTGCGATCAGCCGGGTCGTTTCGTCGTTCATGATGCTGCCACGTTCCAGTTTACCGGTCCGGTGACGCCGTCGATCCGGCGCACGTCGCTCGCCCGCCACATGCGCCAGCCGCGTGCGGCGTAATCGGGCTTGAAGAAATTGCCGAGTGCCCAGACCGGGCGCGGCACCGCGGCGGTCAGTTCGTATTCGTTCTCGAAGTCGCGCGAGACGCGCAGCAGCACCGGCTTGCCGGTATGCGCCTCGATCAGCGTTGCGGCTTGCTTCACCTCGTCGATCAGCGCCTGCCGCTCGGGGCGCATCGTGCAGCCCTCGTCGAAATGGAAATCGATCGCCACGGGCAGCGCAGTGTCGGTGCGCGGCACCATGGTGTTGAACGCATTGGCCTGGTCGACGCCCGGCTCGCACAGCGACCAGACGTGCACCGCGCCGCGCCGCAACCCGGCGCCCGCCATGCCTTGCCAGTTATCCTCGAACCGCGCGTCGCGATGGCGCGCGCCATAGGTCGCATTGGCATAGCCGAAATCCGCCCCGCCGCCGGCCACGACCTTCCACTCGATCGCGCCGTCCGCTTCACCGACATCGACGCCCTGCACGGCATAAGTCTCGCTCGCCGGCCGCCATTGCACCGCCTGCCGCCAGGCAAAGGCGCCCAGGACGGCAAGCACGGCAAAGATCAGGAGGAAACGCCTCACCGCAACCACAAGCAATCAACCCTTGATATGAAGCACGCAGATCAGCGTGAACAACCGGCGGGCGGTGTCGAAATCAACCTCGATCTTTCCCTTAAGCCGCTCGATCAGCAGCTCGGCCGCCTCGTTATGGATGCCGCGTCGCGCCATGTCGATGGTTTCGATCTGCTGCGGCGTCGCCTGACGTATCGCCTGGAAGTAACTGTCGCAAATGGCGAAATAGTCGCGGATCGGTCTGCGGAAACGCGCCATGCCAAGGATCAGCGCCTCTAGGTGGCTGCCGTCCTCGCGCTTGATCTGCATGACCAGCCGGCCTTCCTCGACCGACAGGGCGAGACGATAGGGCCCGGCATAGCCGTCGGCATATTGCTTCTGCGGCGCGAAGTGGTTGCCCTCGATCAGGTCGAAGATCGCGATCCGCCGCTCCTGCTCGACATCGGCCGAGCGCCACAGGATGGTGCGCTCGTCCAGTTCGATGTCGATGATCCGCGGATCGGCCATCTCCCCGCGATAGAGATCAAAGCGCGCCGCGACAATTCTCGTAATCCACAAGCGCCGGCGGTTCCCGTTTTGCCCGCGGGGCGGTAGAAGCGGTCGGATCATGGCGACTCTGGCATTCCCGCAACCGGCTCCGGCCGAACCCCTTCAGCTGCCGCGCAACGTCGAGGCGGAGGCCGCGCTCCTCGGCGCGATGATGATCGACAATCGCCTCGCCGACGACGTGGTCGACCGGATCGAGCCGGCGCATTTCTTTGAGCCTGTGCACGGCCGCATCTTCGCCGCGATCAAGACGCTGCGCTCGAACGACATGCTCGCCACCCCCGTCACGCTGCGCCCGATGTTCGAGGCGGACGAGGGGATGCGCGAGCTCGGCGGCCCGGCCTATCTCGCGCAGCTCACCGGCTCGGGCGCGGGCCTGATCGGCGCGCGGCAGTTCGCGCAGCAGATCTACGACCTCGCCATGCTCCGCTCGCTCGTCACCGTCGGCCGCACGCTGGTCGATCGCGCGATGGACACCTCGGAGGAGGTGAACCCGCGCGCGCAGATCGAGCTCGCCGAGGAAGAATTGTTCAAGGTCGCCGCCGACGGCACCACCGAAAACGCGATCAAGAGCTTCGCGCAGGCGACCAAGGTCGCGCTGAAGATGGCGGAAACGGCGCTCAATTCCGGCGGCAAGGTTTCGGGCATCACCACCGGTTTCGACACCGTGAACGCGCGCATCGGCGGCATGCACCGGTCCGACTTGATGATCCTCGCCGGCCGTCCCGGCATGGGCAAGACCTCGCTCGCCACCAACATCGCTTTCAACGCCGCGCAGCGCTGGATGGCCGACATGAAGGCCGGCATTGCGCCCAGCGAATCGATCGGCGCGAAGGTCGCCTTCTTCAGTCTCGAAATGTCCGCCGACCAGCTCGCGACGCGTATTCTGGCCGAGCAGTCGCGGATCACCTCGGAAAAGCTGCGCCGCGGCGACATCAGCCGCGCCGAGTTCCACCAGCTCGCCGCCGCCGCCGCCGATCTCGAAAGCCTGCCCTTGTTCATCGACGACACCGGCGGCCTGTCGATCAGCGCACTGCACACCCGCGTGCGCCGGCTTCAGCGGCGTCACAACAATGAAATCGGCCTGGTTATCGTCGATTACCTCCAGCTCCTGTCAGGCAGTGGCAAGTCGAGCGACGGCAATCGCGTGCAGGAAATCTCGGAGATCAGCCGCGGTCTGAAGACGCTCGCAAAGGATCTGCACGTCCCCGTGCTCGCATTGTCGCAGCTCAGCCGCGCGGTGGAACAGCGCGAGGACAAGCGCCCGCAGCTCTCCGATCTTCGCGAATCCGGCTCGATCGAGCAGGACGCCGACATGGTCTGGTTCGTGTTCCGCGAGGATTATTACATCGCGGCCAAGGAGCCCAAGCGCCCGACCGAGGGCGATGCCGCCAAGATCTTCGAGGATCACGCGCAATGGGCCAGCGACATGGAGCGCGTGTTCGGCCTCGCCGAGCTGATCATCGCCAAGCAGCGCCACGGCGCGACGGGCAAGGTGACGATGAAGTTCGACCCGTCGGTGACCCGCTTCAGCGACTACGCCGGCTACTAGGTGCCCCGTCATCCCGGACTTGATCCGGGATCCAAGGTCCCGCGCTCGCTGTCGATCGTAATGTCCACGACACTACCACAAGCGATCCGTCACCCCGGCCCCGTGCCGGGGTCCACCGTTCCGCAAACTCAAGAGGAGAGATTTGCGGAGCCGTAGAAGCCGAGACAAACCCCGCAAAACGGTCAGGCCTGATCGCCAACTAAGGCACCCAGTTCAGAACGCCGGCTCTTCCCCAGGCGTCTCCGGCACGTGGATGCCGCATTCCACCTTATCCCAGCCGCGCCAGCGCCCCGCGCGCGGGTCCTCGCCCGGCAGCACCTTGGACGTGCACGGCTTGCACCCGATCGAGGGGTAGCCGTTCGCCTCCAGTGGATGGCGCGGTAGCTCGTGCTCGGCGAAATACGCCTCCAGCCGGTCCTTGTCCCAATCCGCCAGCGGGTTCAGCTTCAGCCGCCCGTCGTCGATCTCGAAGCGGGGCAGGGCGGCGCGGGTTGCCGCCTGAAATCCCTTGCGACCCGAAATCCAGGCGTCGAACGGCAGCAATGCGCGGCGCAGCGGCTCCACCTTGCGGATGTCGCAGCAGCCATCGGGATCGTAGGACCAGCGCAGGCCCGTCCCGTCCTTCGCCGCCAGAATGCGCGGGTCTGGGCGGAACACGCGCAGATCGGTCAGGCCCAGTCGCTCGGACAATTCGTCCCGATATTCAAGCGTTTCGCCGAACATCTTCTGCGTGTTCGTGAAGATGACGGGCACGTCCTTGTCGACCTGCGCCACCATGTGCAGCAGCACCGCGGACTCGGTGCCGAACGACGAGACCGCCGCGATCCGCCCCTTCAGCTCGCCGGTCAGCAGCTCGGCCAGCATGTCCTGCGTCGAAACGCCGCTGAAACGCGCCTCCATCATCGCCGCATCCGCACTGGTGAAGGCGGGGGCGACGTCGATCATGTCAAGGCGGCGCGCCGCATTAGCCATGACGCAGCTTCCATATCGGCGTCACAGCATCCGCAGCGCGCTGATAATGGTGATCATAGCGATCAAGGCTGCGCTTCAGCGTTTCGCCATCCACCGGCGCCTCGGGCGCGAAGCTGTCGAAGCCGCCGCGGCGCATGTGCGGGATCTGATCCACCAGCACATCGCCTGCCGCGCGCAGCTCGCCCGCATAGCCCGCCTCGCGCAGGATCCGCGCCGCCGAATAGCCGCGTCCGTCGCGAAAGCTCGGAAAGCTCACCTCGACCAGCGCCAGCTGTTCCAGTGACGGCAGCAGCGCGCGTGCGTCGTCGCCCGCCTCCAGCCGCACCGCGCCGGCATTGGTCTGCCCATTCAGGAACGAGTCCAACGTGATCGCCGGCTCGTCATGCGCCTCGTCATCGCGAAACCGAAGCAATTTGTCGGTATCGCCGGCAAGATCAGCCATGCGTCGTCTCCGTGATGATGCTGTCGGCCAAGGCTGCCGTAACGAAGGCGCGCTCACCCATAGATCGCCTCCTTGAACGTCTCGAAGCCGACCCGGCGATAGGTGTCGAGGAAGCGCTCGCCCGGCTCGCGCACCTCCACGAAACGGTCGGTAACGCGCTCGATCGCATCGACCACGCCATCCTCGTCGAAGCCGGGACCGGTGATCTTGGCGAGGCTCACGTCCTCCGCGCCCGATCCGCCGAGCGACAGCTGGTAGTTTTCCTTGCCCTTCTTATCGACCCCCAGGATGCCGATGTGCCCGGCATGGTGGTGGCCGCAGGCGTTGATGCAGCCCGAAATCTTGAGCTTCAGCTCGCCAAGGTCACGCTGCCGGTCGAGATCCTTGAACCGCTCGGCGATCTTCTGCGCCAGCGGGATCGAGCGGGCATTTGCAAGGCTGCAATAATCTAGGCCGGGGCAGGCGATGATGTCGCTGATGAGGTCGAGGTTCGCCTCGGCCAGACCCGCCTCGGTCAGCGTCTGCCACACCGCATACAGGTCCGCCTTGCGCACATGCGGCAGGACGATGTTCTGCGCATGCGTCACGCGCAGCTCGTCGAACGAATACCGCTCGCCAAGGTCCGCCATCACGTCGATCTGGTCGGCCGAGGCATCGCCCGGAATGCCACCGACGGGCTTCAGCGAAATGTTGACGATCGCATAGCCCGGCTGCTTGTGCGGCTTGACGTTCTGGTCGAGCCACACGGCAAAGTCGGGATCGCTGCGATCCACCGCGTCGCTGAGGCCCGTCTCGAACGCCGGCGGCGCAAAGAAGGCGCTGATCCGCTCCAGCTCGGCGACCGGCGGGTCGATGCCCAGCGTCTTCACTTGGGCGAATTCCTCCTCGACCTGGCGGCGATATTCGTCGGGCCCCAGCTCGTGCAGCAGGATCTTGATCCGCGCCTTGTAGATATTGTCGCGCCGGCCGTAGCGATTGTACACGCGCAGGCACGCCTCAAGATAGCTCAGCAGCTCGTCCGCGGTGACGAAGTCGCGGATCTCGTGCGAGATCATCGGGGTTCGGCCCATGCCGCCGCCAACGAAGATCTTGGCGCCCAGCACGCCGTCCTTCCGCAGCAGCTCGATGCCGATATCATGCAGCCGCATCGCCGCGCGATCCTCGGGCGCCGCGATCACCGCGATCTTGAACTTGCGCGGCAGGTACGTGAACTCGGGGTGGAACGTGCTCCATTGCCGCAGCAGCTCGGCCCAGGGACGCGGGTCGGTCACCTCGTCGGCGGCAGCGCCGGCGAACTGGTCCGACGAAATGTTGCGGATGCAATTGCCGCTGGTCTGAATGGCATGCATCTCCACCGTGGCCAGCTCCGCGAGAATGTCGGGCGCATCCTCCAGCTTGATCCAGTTGAACTGAAGGTTCTGGCGCGTGGTGAAATGGCCGTAGCCGCGGTCGTATTTGCGCGCGACATGGCCCAGCATCCGCATCTGCCGGCTGCTCAGCGTGCCATAGGGCACCGCGACGCGCAGCATATAGGCGTGCAGCTGCAAGTAGAGCCCGTTCATTAGCCGAAGCGGCTTGAACTGGTCCTCGGTCATCTGCCCCGCGAGGCGGCGCTTCACCTGGTCGCGGAATTCCTCGACCCGGGCGTCCACCATCGACTGATCATATTGGTCGTACTGATACATGCTCGTCTTCCTGTCCCCCGCCGCCATTGGGCGAGAACAAAGGTCAAATCACCCAGCTGCCCGCATCGGGATCGGCCGGCTTCAGCGTCAGGTCGGGGCGCACCGTCGGCCCCAGCGCGCGGATCCGGTCCTTGATATGCGCCGGCCGCGGCCCCTCGGGCGTTTCCACCGCGTCGATCACATAGGGCACGTTGACGCGGCGCGCGCCTTCCTCCGCCTTGGCGATCCCTTCGCCGCGATCGCCGACGTCCACGGCATCCTCCACATGGCGCGACCAGCCCTGGCCGGTCCACCACGTGACGTCACCCGTCACCAGATCATTTCCCGTCAGCAATTTCATCCGTTCATGCTCTCCGCCGCCCGTGCCCAGGCCACCAACTTATCTTCCGCGTCCGACAGTTCGACGACCTCACCGACGACGATGATCGCCGGGCTCGCCACCTGCTCGCGGGCCACCATGGGCCCCAGATCCGCCAGCAATGTCCGGAGCGCGCGATGGCCCGGCAAGGTGCCTTTCTCCAGCACCGCCACCGGCATGTCGGGCGCCACGCCGTCAGCCATCAATTTGTCGGCGATCGCATCCGCCGTCGCGACGCCCATGTAGATCACGAGCGTGCGGCCCTGGCCGGCGAGGCCCGCCCAATCCTGCTCGGTCAGCCCCTTGCACTGGCCGGCGACGAAGCTGACGGCGCTGGAATGATCGCGATGCGTTAGCGGCAGCATCGCCTCCGCCGCGCAGCCGAGCGCCGCGGAAACGCCGGGGATCACCTCGACGGGCAGGCCGGCGGCGCGCACCGCCTCCACTTCCTCGCCACCGCGCCCAAAGATAAACGGATCACCGCCCTTCAGCCGCACCACCACGCTGCCCGCCTGGACATGCGCGACGATCAGCGCATTGATCGCCTCCTGCGGCAGGGTATGCCGCGCGCGCCGCTTGGCAACCGAGATGCGGTGCGCGGTTGCGGGCGCGATCTCCAGCACGCGCGGGTCGATCAGGCCATCGTGCACCACCACGTCGGCGGCTTTCAGCGCCGCGACGGCACGCACCGTCAACAGCCCCGGATCACCCGGCCCGGCACCCACAAGGATGACGCGGCCACGCGCGTCGGGATCGAGAAGGCTCGTCATGACCGGAAAGATGGCCCTGCCGCCCTCGCGCATCAACCGAGCGATGCTTGCCGATGCCGTAGGATTGCTATGCCACCCGGCCTTGAACCGCGCTCATGCGCACCCTTCGACATAGCCGAGCACCGGCATCGTCCCGACATGGATCGCGCTCACCTTGCCGTCCTGTCCGATCTCGAAACGGAGCGCAGGATCGCCGCTCGCCGCATTGGGCGCGGTCAGGTATTTGGCGGGCGCGGGTTCGTATTTGTGCGGCTCGGCACGGAAGCCGCTGAACCATTGGCGCACCTCGCGCTCGGTCGCGCCGGGGCCGATCCCCTCGATCAGCTTCACGTCCGATCCCTGGCTCACGGTGATGCGCCGCACCTTGCCGTCGGTTACGATCGCATAGACGCTCTCGTATTTCGGTGAGCTGATCGTGCGGCACCCGCCCGGGATCTGTGCGCCGCGCTCGGCCCAGCTGCTCCCCTGCGGCACGGCGGCACCGATCTTGAGGTCGCCCAAGCCCTCCAGCGCGAGCACCTTGTCGGAGGCAACCGACGCGCTGGCGGCGGGCGAGGGACTGGCCACCGGTGACGGCGCCGGCGCGGTCGAGGCCGGCGGCACGCTTTGCGTCAGCTCGGGCGCTGCGGCGGCATTGCCCGCCTCCGGTTCCGAGGAGCAGGCGGCCAGCGCAAGGCCAAGGGCGATGGTGGAAACGATCGTTCGCATGGCGGCACAACCCCGAAGGGGAGCTTCAGGTTGCAGCCGCGCCGATCGGCTCAGGCGTTGCGCAGCCCGATGCCGATCGAGGCACGCGCCGCATCCGCTTCGTTCGACACGACCGGATAGGCGCAATAATCCGCCGCGTAATAAGCGCTCGGCCGATGGTTGCCCGACCAGCCGATGCCGCCGAACGGCGCGGCGGACGAGGCGCCGTTGGTTGGCCGGTTCCAGTTCACGATCCCCGCGCGCGCACCCGCCCAGAAACGGTCGTACAGCGCCGGCGTCTGGCTGATCAGCGAGGCGGACAGGCCGTAGCGGGTGTTGTTCGCCTCCGCGATCGCCTCGTCGAACGTCGCGGTGCGCACCACCTGCAGGATCGGCCCGAACAATTCCATGTCGGGCCGCTCGGTCACGCTCGTCATGTCGATGATGCTGGGGAGCAGGAACGGCTTGGTCGCGTCCGGCCGCTCCAGGTGGCGCACCGGCCGGCCGCCGCGCATCAGCAGCGCGAGGAAGCTCTCGGTCAGCTGATCGGCCGTCTCGTTGTCGATCACCGGCCCCATGAAGGGCGCAGGGTCGTCATGCGGCGCGCCGACGATCAGCCGATTGAGCAACCCGTTCAGCTGCTCGATCAGCGGCTCGTACAGCTTTTCGTCGACGATCAGCCGCCTTGCCGCGGTGCAGCGCTGCCCCGCGGTGGTATAGGCCGACTGGATGATCAGGATTGCCGCGGCATAGAGGTCGGGCGTGTCCCACACCACGATGGGATTGTTGCCGCCCATCTCCAGCGCCAGGATCTTCTCGGGCTTTTCGGCAAAGGCGCGGTTCAGCGCGATGCCGGTGCGCGCCGATCCGGTGAAGAGCAGCCCGTCGATCCCGTCGTGATCCGCCAGCGCGCGGCCCTCGTCCGGCCCGCCCAGCACCAGCCGGATACATTCCTCGGGCACCCCGGCGCCGCGATAGCAATCGATCAGGAACGCGCCCGTCGCCGGGGTCTTCTCCGATGGCTTGAACACCACCGCATTGCCCGCGATCAGCGCGGGAACGATGTGGCCGTTGGGCAGATGCGCGGGAAAGTTGTACGGCCCCAGCACCGCCAGCACGCCATGCGGCTTGTGGCGCAAGGCCATGCGCGATCCCATCGGCGCGTCCAGCCGGCGCTGCGCGGTGCGATCGGCATAGGCCGAAACCGACAGGTCCACCTTGGCGATCACCGTGTCCACCTCGGTGCGCGCTTCCCATAGCGGCTTGCCCGTTTCGCGCGCGATGACGTCGGCGAAATCGTCCTGCCGGGCGCGCACCACATTGGCGAAGCGGCGCATGGTCTCGATGCGATAGGTCAGCGGCCGCGCCGCCCAGGTCGCCCAGCCGGCCCGCGCCGCGGCAACCTCGGCATCGACGTCTCCGATCGTCCCGCGCCACAATTCGGCGCCGGTCGCGGGCTCGAAGGAGATGATGTCGCTCACATTATGCCCTCAACAAACGATAACTGGCGTTATGGACATTCGGCGGGCGACACAAGTTTCAGCGCAGCGCCGCGCCCATCGCGCGGATCGCAGCGATCTTGGCATGGAACGGCGCCCAATCGTCCGCATCGCGGATCGCCGCCCAGATCGCCTCCACCTCGTCGATCGGCATGGCGCAGGGCGCGCCCGACCAATAATCGTGCGTGCGATCGACCCGCGGCGGCGCGGCGGCCAAAAGTGTGCGCACCCGGTCCCATGCCGCGCCATAGCTGTCGGGCAGCGGCTGGGCGAAGGCGTCGAAGAAGAACTGGTCGATGCTCGCCTGCGTCGCCAGCAGCGCGGCTTCCGTCGCCTGCACCAGTGCGCACTCCGCATCCGGTGAGGCGCTGCGCCGCCCCAGCCGCCACAGCATCGCCTGCGTAAAGGCCGGCTGATACGCCGCCGCAAACCCGTCGATCGCCTGGATCAGCGGGTCGGCCCTGGTGATCAGCCGGAGCGACGCCGCCAGTTGTTTCACGTTCCAATGCACCGCCTCGGGCTGCCGACCAAAGGCATACAGCCCCTCCTCGTCGAAATAGGCCGCCGTGAAGCCCGCATCCCAGCTTGGCGCGAACCGCCACGGCCCATAGTCGAAGCTTTCGCCGGTGACGTTGATATTGTCCGAGTTCAGCACGCCGTGGACGAAGCCCGCCGCCAGATAGGTCGCCGTCATCCGTGCCGCGCGCTCCACCACCTGCGTCAGCAGCGCCACCGGATCGTCGCTGTCCTCGCCGTACAGCTCGCGCATGACATAGCGCACCAGCCGCCGCATCGCGTGGGCGTCGCGCTCGAACGCCAGCCGCTGAAACGTGCCGATGCGGATGTGCCCGTGGCTCAGCCGCACCAGCACGGCGGCGCGGGTGGGGGAGGGCTCGTCCTCGCGAAACAGCGTCTCGCCCGTCTCGATCAGCGACAGGCTGCGCGACGTGGGCACGTTCAGCGCTTCCAGCATCTCGCTCGCCAGCACCTCGCGCACCGCGCCTTTCAGCGTCAGCCGCCCATCGCCGAAGCGGCTCCACGGCGTCGTGCCCGACCCTTTGGTGCCAAGGTCCATCAGCCGCCCCGCCCGGTCGCGCAGCTGTGCAAAGGTGAAGCCGCGCCCGTCGCCGATATCGGGGCTGTAGGTGCGAAACTGATGCCCGTGATAGCGGAGCGCCAGCGGCTGCGGCAGCGATCCGGGCAGCGGCGCGAAACGGCCGAAATGCGCCGCCCATGATTCGTCGTCCAGCCCGTCCAGCCCGACCTCGGCCGCCGCGCGATCGTTGCGATAGCGTATGGTCGTTTGCGGAAAGCGTGCCGCTTCAACAACATCGTAGAATGGATCGCCCAGCGACAGGATCGCGCTTTCGGGCCGGTAAGCTTGCGGGTCGAACGCCATGCGTGGATATGGGCACCGGCTGAGCAAAGGTGCAAGCATGACCGCCGCGAAAGATGTTTATTGGTGGTCCAACGACGGCCTCCGGCTGCACGCCCGCGACTATCCGGGCGAGGCCGGCATGCTCCCCGTCCTCTGCCTGCCGGGCCTGACGCATAACGCCCGCGATTTCGACGCGCTCGCCCGCCGCATCGCGCCGCGACACCGCGTACTGGCGATCGACCTGCGCGGCCGGGGCGAAAGCGCTTATGCCAAGGATCCGATGAGCTACGTCCCGCTCACTTATGCGCAGGATATCGCCGCGCTGCTCGCGGATCAGCAGATCGACCGTTTCGTCGCGATCGGCACTTCGCTCGGCGGCATCGTCGCCATGCTGCTCGCCGGCATGCTGCCCGGCCGCATCGCCGGCGCGCTGCTGAACGATGTCGGGCCGGAGGTCGACCCGATCGGCTTGGCGCGCGTGCGCGGCTATGTCACGCGCTCCAGCAACTGGCCCACCTGGATGCACGCCGCGCGCGCGATCCAGGAAACGCACGGCGGCACCTATCCCGATTGGGGGATCGAGGATTGGCTGGCGATAGCCAAGCGGCTGTACCGGCTCAACAATGCCGGGCGCATCGTGATCGATCACGACCCGCGCATCGCCGAGCCGTTTCGCGTTCCCGGCAATCAATATGGCCCGGAAATGTGGCGCGCGCTCGCCGCGCTCGGCACCGCGCCGGTGCTGATCGTGCGCGGCGGTCGCTCGGATATCCTGAGCGCCGCTGTGGCCGAGCGGATGGTCGCCGCGCTGCCCGAAGCGGAGCTCGTCACGCTGCCCGGCATCGGCCACGCCCCGACCCTGAGCGAGCCGGCGGTGCAGGGCGCGATCGACCGGCTGCTCGCCCGCGCCGGGGAACCGCCAAGCGCCTGACGCGTCAACAAGGCTTGCCGCCCAACGGGAGCCTTCATGACCGATCGATCCGACGCGCATACTGCCACCACGCCGCTTGCCGGCCGCCGCGTGCTGGTGACCGGCGGCTCCACCGGCATCGGCCGCGCCACCGCCGTGCTGCTGGCGAGCGAGGGCGCCAAGGTCTTCGTCTGCGGCCGCGACGAACAGCATCTGCAGGACGCGCTCGCCCGCATCCGCGAGGTGGGCGAGGGCGACGGCATGGCGATCGACCTTGCCGAGGAAAGCAACGTCGCCCGCCTGTTTGAGGCAGCGACAAAGTATCTCGGCGGCCTCGACGTCGCGGTGATCAACGCCGCGCGCGGCGCCGAGGGCATTTCGGAAATGAGCGAGGCCGATCTGCGCTACACCATCGGCAGCAACTTCACCGCCTATCTCCTGTCCGCGCAGGAGGCGACCAAGGCGATGGGCGCCTACGGCAAGGATGCGAAGGGCAAGGGCGACATCGTGCTCGTCGGCTCGATGAGCGCCTATGTCCTGGGCGCCGGCTCCACCGTCTATGCGGGCATCAAATACGGCATCCAGGGCTTCGCCATCGCGCTCCGGCGCGAGCTGGGGAAGAAGGGCGTGCGCGTCTCCCTGGTCGAACCCGGCCTCACCGGCAGCGACATGGTGAAGGACGACATCGATCAGGTCGAACGGATCAACAAGGAAGAAATGCTCCGCGCCGAGGACATCGCCGTTGGCGTCCATTACCTCCTCACCCAGCCGCGTCGCGCCGTGGTGCAGCAGGTGACGATCTCCCCGCGCATGCAGGATCAGGAATGACCTTCCCGCTCGACCATCTCGTCTTCACGCCGCGCGACGTCGACCTGTCGCGCTCGCCGCTTGCCGGGCAGCTCGACGAGGAAACCTATGTTCTCGGCGCCTTCAACCCCGGCATGACGCGGCTGCCCAACGGCAACCTCCTCCTGATGGTGCGGATCGCCGAGGCGCTGCGCCATCCGACGCGCGACGGCCACGTCCGCGCGATCCGCTGGGAAGCCAACACTTCGGGCGGGGCCTACACGCTCGATCCCTGGCCGCTCCAGCTCGTCGACACCGCCGATCCGCGCAAGTTCATGATGCGCGGCGGCGGGTGGAAGGTGATGGCGCTCACCTCCTTGTCCTGGCTGCTCCCGGTCGAGCTCGATCCCGAGGGGCGCCGTGTCGAGGCGGTGCACTACGACCGCGCGATCGCGCCGCGCGCCAGCTACCAGAATTACGGCGTTGAGGACGCGCGGATCAGTCGCGTAGGCGAGCGTTATCTGATGACCAGCTGCTCGGTCAGCCCGGAGCGGCATTCCACCACGCTCTACACCAGCGCCGATGCGGTGGACTGGCAGCTCGAGGGCATCGTCCTCGATCACCAGAACAAGGACATGCTGATCTTCGAAGGGCAGATCGGCGGCAAATATTGGGCGCAGACCCGCCCGCTAGGCGACCTCTACTTCGCCTATCCGCCGGGCAGCGACTGGCGCGCCGGCCCGTCGATCAACCTCGCATCGTCCCCCGACGCGCTGCACTGGAAACCGAGCGACCACCCCGGCATCCGCCCCCATGCCGCCACCACCGCCACCGCGCGCATGGGCGGCGGCGCGCAGCCCGTGCTGGCCAATGTGGACGGCCGCGAAGGCTGGCTCACCCTCTGGCACGGCGTCGAGCCATCGGGCGTGGTCGGCATCTATCGCACCTATTGGACGCTGCTCGACAAGGATGAGCCGTGGCGCACCATCGCGACGCAGCACCATCCGCTGCTCGAGCCCAATCCCGCGCTCACCGAGCCGCTGAAGGACCAGATGTATCTCGACAATGTCGTCTTCACGACCGGCATCGTCGACGCCGGCGATCACTGGATCGTAGCGAGCGGCGAGGCCGATCTCGCCTGCCGGATCACCCATGTGCCAAAGGATGCGATCCGGGTTTGATCGCGCCCGGCGCTACAGTCGGGCGCCGGGCAGGGCGCTCGCCTGCTTCATCCAGCGTTCGATCTGGTCCACGTCGATCGCGTCCGCCTCGCGAATGTCGAGATAGCGCACCTTGTCCTGTTTGGACTTGCCGGGTGGTACCGGGTCGAGCGCTGCGCCCTCGAAGAAGGTGACCTTCACGTATTTGTCGGAGCAGTGAAATGCGGTGAACCAACCTTTTCCTTCAATGCCGAACAGGGGGGTGTTCCACTTCACCGCTTTGTGAACGCCTGGCACCGCGCGTTCGATCGACGTGGCCAGCGTCACCCCGACCCGCTTCTTCCATCCCGGCATGGCATCGATATAGGCCCGCACCGGGCCGTCGCCCTCTCCCTTGGCGATCTGCGGATTGCCGCCCGACAATAGTTTGACGTCGGTCATCGTCCCTCCCAACCGGCCCTGTCCTACGGCACCCCATCTGTGCCATGGGCGTTCCTACGGATGCACCGGTCCGGCCCTGAAACATCACAGCACGAAAACAATCCCACATGCGTCACTTTTGTAAAGTTCGGCCCGCCAGCATCACCGCGCCGGCGCCTCGACTTTCCCACCATTCGCAAGGCTAAGCCGCTGATCCGATGCCCCAGCCGATCAACATCCTCCACCTCCACTCCACCTTCGATCTGGGCGGCAAGGAAGCGCGCGCCACGCGGCTGATGAACGCGTTCGGTGATCGCGCGCGGCACACGATCGTCTCGGGGATGGAAGGGCGCTACGGCGCGCGCGAGCGGATCGCGAAGGGCATCAAGTACGAGATCGCGCAGAACCCGCCGCCGTTGCAGGGCCGGCCGTCGCTCGCGCGCTACGAGGCGATCGCCAAATATATGCGCCGCTTCGATCTGGTGCTGACCTACAATTGGGGCGCGATCGACGGCGTCATGGCGCGGCGCGTGTTCGGGCGTGGCACCCCGCCCGTCGTGCATCACGAGGATGGCTTCAACGAGGACGAGGCCGCCGGGCTGAAGCGCGAGCGCAATCTTTATCGCCGGCTGGCGCTCGGCGCGGCGCACGGAATGGCGGTGCCCTCAACCACGCTGGAGCGGATCGCGCTGGAAACCTGGAAACAGCCGCGCGCCAAGGTGCACCGCATCGTCAATGGCATCGCCACCGGGCTTTACGCCGCCAAGCCGGAGCCAAAGGCGATCCCCGGCTTCGTTCGCAAGCCCAAGGAAGTGGTGATCGGCACGGTCGCCGGCCTGCGCGCGGTAAAGGATCTGCCGGCGCTGGTTCGCGCTGCCGGCGGTCTCTCCGGCCGCTTCCGCCTGGTGATCGTGGGTGAGGGGCCGGAGCGCGCCGCGATCGAGCAGGCGGCGCTGGCGATGGGGATCGACGATCAGCTCGTCCTGCCCGGCTTTCTCGATCGCCCCTATCGCTTCCTCGGCCATTTCGACATGCTCGCGCTGTCATCGCGTTCCGAGCAATTCCCCATTTCGGTGGTGGAGGCGATGGCCGCCGGCCTGCCGATCGTCGCGCCGCCGGTCGGCGATGTGCCGGCGATGGTGGCGCCTGAGAACCGTCCCTTCATCACTGAATTTCATGGCGAGGTACGGCTGCGCGATGCCATGCAGGCGCTGATCGCCGATCCCGATCTGCGTCGCTCCGTCGGCGAGGCGAATCGCCGCAAGGCGCAGGCCGATTATGACGAGCGGCAGATGATCGATCGCTACGCCGCGCTCTACGAATCCGCGCTCGGGCGACCGGGGGTGCTCGCTCGCGGGACGTAATTTCCTCGCCCCGCGCAACCTTTCCCGCTAGAGCGCCTTATCCGTTTCACTGGAGGTACAGCAAAGTCGTGGCATCTGCCGTGTTCAAGGGGCTTCAGCCCATCGTCTACAACGGCCGCGAAGTCTGGCCGCTGGTGGAGGGCGGAAAAGGGGTTGCCGCAACGAACCATGCCTCGGCCGGCGCCTGGGCCGCGGCGGGCGGCATCGGCACCGTCAGTGCGGTAAATGCGGACAGCTACGATCCCGAGGGCAAGATCGTGCCCCAGGTGTATCACGCCGCCACGCGCCGCGAACGCCACGAAGAACTGATCGCCTACGCCATCGAGGGCGCCGTGCAGCAGGTGCAGCGCGCCTGGGAAATCGCTGGTGGCAAGGGCGCGATCAACATCAACGTGCTGTGGGAGATGGGCGGCGCGCAGCGCGTGCTGCAGGGCGTGCTGGAGCGGACCAAGGGTCTGGTCGCCGGCGTCACCTGCGGCGCGGGCATGCCGTACAAGCTCAGCGAGATCGCAGCGGCGCACAACGTCAATTACCTGCCGATCGTCTCCTCCGGCCGCGCCTTCCGCGCGCTCTGGAAGCGCGCTTATTCCAAGGTGTCGGAACTGCTCGGCGCCGTGGTCTATGAGGATCCCTGGCTCGCCGGCGGTCACAACGGCCTGTCGAACGCCGAAGATCCGCTGAAGCCCGAGGACCCCTATCCCCGCGTCAAGGCGCTGCGCGAGACGATGCGCGAGGGCGGCATTCCCGATACAACGCCGATCATCATGGCCGGCGGCGTTTGGTACCTGCGCGACTGGAATCACTGGATCGATAATCCCGAGCTCGGCGCCATCGCTTTCCAGTACGGCACGCGCCCGCTGCTGACGCAGGAAAGCCCGATCCCGCAGGAGTGGAAGGAGCGGCTGATGACGATCGAGGAGGGCGACGTCCTCCTGCACCGCTTCTCGCCGACTGGCTTCTATTCCTCGGCGGTGCGCAACCCGTTCCTGCGCAGCCTCGAGGCACGCTCGGAGCGCCAGATCGCCTTTTCCACGCAGGAGGCCGGCGACCACGTCTTCCAGCTCGACGTGGGCGTGAAGGGCAAGAACTTCTGGGTGACCAAGGGCGACCTGATGCGCGCGCGCGAATGGTTCGGTCACGGCTTCACCGATGCGCTGAAAACGCCCGACAACACGTTGGTGTTCGTCACGCCGCAGGAAAAGGCGGAGATCCGCAAGGATCAGGCCGATTGCATGGGCTGCCTCAGCCAGTGCCTGTTCTCGAGCTGGGCGGATACCGAGACGAACTCGACCGGCCGGCTCGCCGATCCGCGCAGCTTCTGCATTCAGAAGACGCTGCAGGAAATCGCGCACGGCGGCGATACGGAGGCGAACCTGATGTTCGCGGGCCATGCCGCGTACAACTTCAAGCGCGATCCGTTCTATTCCAACGGCTTCGTGCCGACAGTGAAGCAGCTCGTCGATCGCATCCTGACCGGCGACTGATCGTGGCCGGTGCCGCTCGCGTCACGCGAGTGGCACCGGCACCACGCGGCTCAATTGTCGACGATCGTCCCGACCACCGCGCCGCCCGCGCCGCCGATCGCCGCGCCGCGCAGGGTAGAGCAGGCCGAGGTGGAGGCCGCGGTGGCGCCAAGCATCAGCAGAAGAATCGCCTTCTTCATGATCGTTTCTCCGAGTTTTTGAACAATCGGAAAAATGCTGCGCCGCCGCGGCCGTTCCCCTCGGCAACGTAAATTAACGAACCGTCAGTTTACGCCCAGCCTTCCAGCACCTGATCGGGCGGGCGATGTCCATCCGCCCACATGCGGATGTTGGCGATCACCTTTTCGCCCGTCGCCAGCCGGCCCTCGAACGTCGCCGATCCCATGTGCGGCGTCATGACGACATTGGGCAGCGCCAGCAGCCGAGGATCGATCCGCGGCTCGTGCGTCCACACGTCCAGCCCCGCACCCGCCAGCCGTCCGCCTTCCAGCGCGTCGATCATCGCATCCTCGTCGACGATCCCGCCACGGCTGGCGTTGATCAGATAAACATGCGGCCGCAGCAGCGCGATGCGCGCCGCATCGATCATGTCCGCGCTGTCGGCGTTCAGCGGCGTGTGGATCGTCAGAATGTCGATCGCACCCAGCATCTCATCGAGGTTGGGATGCCATTGCGCCTGAAGCTCGGCCTCTATCACCTTCGGCAGACGATGGCGGTTGTGATAATGGATCGACAGGCCGAACGCCCGCGCCCGCCGCGCCACCGCTTGGCCGATCCGCCCCATGCCGACGATGCCCAGCGCCTTGCCGCCGATGCGGTGGCCCAGCATGCCGCCGGGGCTCCAGCCCTTCCACTCGCCCGACCGAACCAGTTTCTCGCCCTCGGCCAGCCGGCGCGGCACGGAAACGATCAGCGCCATCGTCATGTCCGCGGTGTCTTCGGTCAGCACGCCCGGCGTGTTGGTGACGATGATCCCGCGTGCGCGCGCAGCCTTCAGGTCGATGTGGTTCACGCCCGCACCGAAATTCGCGATCAGCTTCAGCCGCTCGCCCGCACCCGCGATCAGGTCGGCATCGATGCTGTCGACCACCGTCGGCACCAGCACGTCGCAATCCGCCATCGCCGCCGCCAGCTGCTCGCGCGACATCGCCAGATCGGCGCGGTTGTTGACCGTGTCGAACAGCGCCTCCAGCCGGTTCATCGTGGCGTCGGGCAGCTCGCGGGTCACAACAACCCGGGGATTGGGGCATCGGCGGCTATCGACCATGGCCTTGCTGTGACGAAGCAAGGCAGGGGCGTCAACGATCGGTTGAAGCGATAGCCCGCGTGCGGCAAAGCAGGCGGAAGGCATGCAGGGGAAGAAGATGCGGCGTTGGGCGGCAGGATTGACGACAATGGCCGTATTCGCCGCGCTCGTGGCCGGCGACGGCGCGGCGCAGGCGGGCAAGGACAAGCCAAAGCCGCCGTATTTCGCGTCGATCGGCGCCGGAAAGGCGCGCATGCGCTCCGGCCCGGGCCGGTCCTATCCCGCCACCTGGCTGTACGTGCGCCGCGATCTGCCGGTGCGTGTCGTTGATGTGTTCAAGGAATGGCGCAAGGTTGAGGATCCCGCGGGCGAGCAGGGCTGGATGCTCGGCACCCTGGTCAGCAGCACGCGCACCGCGATCGTCCAAGGTGCCGTGACAGAGCTGCGCGAGCAGCCCGCCTTCGGTGCGCGCGTGCTCTGGCGCGCCGAGCCGGGCGTGGTGGGTCGCATCAGCCAGTGCGCGCGCGGCTGGTGCCGCTTCGACGTGGCGGGGCAGGCGGGTTTTGTTGAGGCAAGCCGGCTGTGGGGCGTGCAGCCCGAGGAGTCGCTGCCATGATCCACGGCTTTGACACGCCCGCCTTTGTCGCCGCAACGCTGCGCGAAGATCTCGGGCCTGGCGTCGATGTCACGTCGGAAGCCGTCATCCCGGCGGATGCGCGCTTCGATGCGGTCATGGCGACCCGCGATGCGATCACCGTCGCTGGGCTGGAAATCGCCGCCGCGTTCTTTCGCCATCTCGATCCCGACGCGACGATCGAGCAACTGGTCGAGGACGGGGCGCGGGTGCCCGCCGGCACGGCGCTCATGCGGATCGGCGGCATGGCGCGCGCGCTGCTCACGGCCGAGCGATCGGCGCTGAACACCGTGCAGCACCTGTCCGGCATCGCGACCATGACCAGCGCCTATGTCGATCGGATCGAGGGCACCGGCGCCATCCTGCTTGATACGCGCAAGACGCTGCCGGGCCTGCGCTTGCTGGAGAAATACGCCACGCGCATGGGCGGCGCGCAGAATCATCGCATGGGGCTGTGGGATGCGGCGATGATCAAGGACAATCACGTCGCGGTCGCCGGCGACGTGGCGGAGGCGGTGCGTCGCGCGCGGGCGGCGGGCGTTGCCGAGATCATCGTCGAGGTCGACCGCATCGACCAGATCGAGCCCGCGCTGAATGCCGGTGCCACGCGGCTGCTGCTCGACAATATGGCGCCGCCGATGCTTCGTGAGGCGGTCGCGCTGATCGACGGGCGCTTGCCGTCGGAGGCGTCGGGCGGCGTATCGCTCGATACGATCCGGGCCATTGCCGAGACGGGCGTCAACTTCATCAGCGTCGGCCGGCTCACCCAATCGGCGCCGGCGGCCGATATCGGGCTTGATTTCGCGCTTGCATGATGGGGCGGCTTGGGGTTGAGCGCGCCGCGTGACTGGCGCCTTGCGAGGTGGCCACGCAGCGATCGTGCGACAGGGACGGTTCATCGCGCGCCAGCGATAGGCGCGGGAGCGAAGATCAAAGGGTGATGGTGATGAAGCGGTGGATTGGGCTGGCGATTGCGATGGTGCCGGGCGTCGCCTCGGCGCAGGCATATCAATGCACCGCGCCCGACGCGAGCATGATGACGGTGCGCCCCGATCTGCCGAGCGAGCGCGAGCCGCAGCGCCTGTTGCCGATCGGTCATTACACATTGGCGATCAGCTGGTCGCCGCAGCATTGTCGCCAGCCTGACCGCGCGGCGCGCTCGCGTTTCCAGTGCGGCGGCGCCAATCGCTTCGGCTTCGTGTTGCACGGGCTTTGGCCCGATGGGATCGGCAAGGAGTGGCCGCAATATTGCAAGGCGACGCCGCTGTTGGCGGAGCGCACCATCCGCGCCAACATCTGCTCCACGCCATCGGCACAGCTGCTGCAGCACGAATGGGCCAAGCACGGCACCTGCATGGCCGGCGAAACGCCTGACAGCTATTTCGCCAAATCGACCAGCCTCTTTGCCAAACTGCGCTACCCCGACATGGTGGCGCTCTCGCGCCAGCCGCTGTCCGCCGGCAAGCTCGCGACGGCGATCGCACGCGTCAATCCGGGCATGCGCGCGGACATGATGAAGATCACCACCGATCGCCAGGGATGGCTGGACGAAGTATGGATCTGCATGGACAAGAGCTTCAAATACGCCCGCTGCCCGGCGCATCAGGGCGGGGTGAAGCCGAACGCGCGCGTCCGGATCTGGCGCGGCCCGCGCTGATCCGGTGACGCCGGCGGCGCGCTGCCGCACCCGCTAAGCGCCAAGCCGCCCGAACGGCTTGGCGCCTGTTCATCACCTTTTGCGCGTCAACTCGCGCATCGCGTCGTCCAGGCCGGCGAGCGTCAGCGGGTACATGCGGTCGTTCATCAACTCGCGAATGACCTTCACCGACTGCGAATAGCCCCATTGTGCCTGCGCCACCGGGTTCAGCCAAACCGCGGCGGGATAGGTGGTGGTCAGCCGGTGCATCCACACCGCGCCCGATTCCTCGTTGAAGTGCTCCACCGATCCGCCCGGATGGGTAATCTCATATGGGCTCATCGACGCGTCGCCGACGAAGACGAGCTTATAGTCGTGCGGGAATTTGTGCAGCACGTCCCACATCGGCGTCCGCTCGGCAAAGCGGCGCTTGTTGTCCTTCCACACGCCTTCGTACGGGCAATTGTGGAAGTAGAAGAACTCGAGGTTCTTGAACTCGCTGGTGGCGGCGGAGAACAATTCCTCGCACAGCTTCACGAACGGGTCCATCGAGCCGCCGACGTCCAAGAACAGCAGCAGTTTCACCGCATTGCGCCGCTCCGGGCGCATGTGGACGTCCAGCCAGCCCTGCCGCGCCGTACCGTCGATCGTGGCGTCGATGTCCAGCTCGTCCGCCGCACCTTCGCGCGCGAACTTGCGCAGCCGGCGCAGCGCGATCTTGATGTTGCGGGTGCCCAGCTCCTTGGTGTTGTCGAGGTTCTTGAACTCGCGCTGGTCCCACACCTTCAGCGCGCGCTTCTGCTTGGATTCGCCGCCGATCCGCACGCCCTCGGGATTATAGCCCGAATTGCCATAGGGTGACGTGCCGCCGGTGCCGACCCACTTGTTGCCGCCCTGGTGCTTCTTCTGCTGTTCCTCAAGACGCTTCTTCAGCGTCTCCATGATCTCTTCCCACGAGCCGAGCGACTTGATCGCTTCCATCTCCTCGGGCGTCAGAAACTTCTCGGTGATCGCCTTCAGCCAGTCTTCCGGGATCTCCGCGCCTTGCTGCGCGAAGCTGGTCTCGATGCCCTTGAAGACCTTGGCGAACACCTGGTCGAACTTGTCGAGCAGGCCCTCGTCCTTCACGTACACGGAGCGCGAGAGGTAGTAGAAATCTTCGGGCGTGCGCTCGATCACCTCCTTGTCGAGCGCTTCGAGCAGCAGCAGATGCTCCTTCAGGCTCGCCGGAATGCCGGCCACGCGCAGCTCGTCAAGGAAGTTGAGGAACATCGGTCATCCGCCCCATCATCTGTGTTTGCGCGGGTGATGGCAGACTTGGGCGTGCGGCGCCAGCATGTCGGGCGCTGACGCGCGCGGGAAGGGCCGCTAGAGGCGCCGCATGACCATGGCTTCCACGCTTCCGCCCCCGCCCGTGCTCCCCGCCACGGGGCACGCCCTCCTTCTGGACTTCGACGGCACGCTGGTCGATCTGGTGGATCGGCCCGACGCGGTGGTGGTGGATGCAGCGCTGGTCGCCTTGCTCCAACGGCTGATGGGAACCTTTGATGGTCGTGTCGCCTTAGTGAGTGGACGATCGGTGGCCCAGATCCACGCCTTCTTGGGAGAGGCGGTTCTCGGGCTTTCGGTGGTCGGCAGCCACGGCGCGGAGCTTGCGCTTCGCGGCGAACAGATCGCGCGGCACCGCCCCGCCGCCTTGGACGCGGCGGAGCAGGCGTTTCGCGCGGCGTTCGCCGGTGACGAGGGGGTAGTGATCGAAGTGAAATCTCTGGGCGTCGCAGCGCATTATCGCATGTCACCCGGCCGCGCCGCGGAGGCGCTGCAGGTGGCGGAGCGGTTCGCCGGCAGAGACGATCTGGTCCTGCAGGAAGGAAAGATGATGGTCGAGCTGCGTACCGGTGGTCACGACAAGGGGAGCGGTATTGCAGCATTGCTCGCGCATGACGGGTTCGCCGGCAGCGTGCCCGTGTTCGCCGGCGACGACGTGACCGACGAGGCAGGCTTCGCCGCGGTGGCAGCGATGAACGGCATGGGCGTCCTGGTCGGCCCGATGCGCGACACGGCGGCCTCGTGTCGGCTGGACGATGTGGCGGCGGTGCGCGCCTGGTTGGGGAAGATGGCATGACCGCGACGATGGATCTCTGGCCGATCGGCAATTGCCAGGTCTCCGCCCTTGTCGATCGCGCCGGCCGCTTCGTCTGGGGCTGCCTGCCGCGCGTCGACGGCGACCCGGCCTTTTGCTCGCTGCTCGATGACAAGCCGCCCGCCGGCGAGGATGCGTTCGGTTTCTGGGAAATCGACATCGACAGCAAGCGCGAGACGACGCAGCGCTACCTGCGCAACACCCCCATCCTCGTCACCCGGCACGAGGACGATCGCGGCAACGCCATTGAGGTGATCGATTTCTGCCCGCGTTTCGCGCGCAACGGGCGCAAGTACCGCCCGGTCGCCTATGTCCGCATCGTGCGGCCCGTGGCCGGCAACCCACGCGTGCGCGTGCGCCTGCGCCCCGCCACCAACTGGGGCGAGCGGCTGGCGCAGACCACGCGCGGCTCCAACCATATCCGCTACCTGCTCGACAACGGCGTCATGCGCCTGTCCACCACCGCGCCGGTCGGCTGGATCGAGGACGAGCGCATGTTCCGCGTCGAGCGCCCGCTCTACTTCTTCCTCGGCCCGGACGAGAGCTTCGCCGACGATATCGGCATGTCGCTGGAAAACATGCTCGATCGCACGATCGAGGAATGGCAATATTGGTCGCGCAGCCTCGCCACCCCGCACGAATGGCAGGAGGCGGTGATCCGCTCCGCCATCACGCTGAAGCTGTGCCAGCACGAGGAAACCGGCGCGATCGTCGCTGCGCTCACCACCTCGATCCCCGAGCACGCCGGTTCGCAGCGCAACTGGGATTACCGCTATTGCTGGGTGCGCGACGCCTATTACACCGTGCAGGCGCTCAATCGCCTGGGCGCACTCGACGTGCTCGAAAGCTATCTCGAATATCTCCGCAACATCGTCGACAATGCCGAAAACGGCCACATCCAGCCGCTCTACGGCGTCGGCGGCGAGGCGACATTGGTCGAGCGCGAGGCACCCGCGCTCAACGGCTACCGCGGCATGGGGCCGGTGCGCGTCGGCAACCAGGCCTATGAGCAGATCCAGCACGACGCCTATGGCCAGATCGTGCTCTCCAACGCGCAGGCCTTCTTCGATCACCGCCTGCTGCGCGTCGCCGGCGTCGAGGATTTCGAGGCGCTGGAGCCGGTGGGCGAGCGCGCCTGGGAAAAGTTCGACAAGCCCGACGCCGGCCTGTGGGAGCTGCGCACCAAGAGCCATGTGCACACCTATTCCGCGGCGATGTGCTGGGCGGCCTGCGATCGGCTCGCCAACGCCGCGCAGGTGCTCGGCCTGTTCGAGCGGGAGATCTTCTGGCGCGACCGCGCGGACCAGATGCGGTCGCGGATCGAGGAAGCCGCCTGGCGCCCCGATACGCAGCGCCTGTCCGCGACGTTCGGCGGCGACGATCTCGACGCCAGCCTCCTGCAATTGCTCGACCTGCGCTTCCTCGCCCCCGACGATCCGCGCTTCCAGTCGACGCTCGATGCCGTGGAGGGTGGGCTGCGGCGCGGCTCGCACATGCTGCGCTACGCCACCGAGGACGATTTCGGCCTGCCGCACACCGCATTCAACGTGTGCACCTTCTGGCTGATCGAGGCGCTGCATTTCACCGGGCGCGATGCCGACGCGCGCGAATTATTCGAGGAAATGCTGTCGCGCTGCACCCCGGCCGGGCTTTTGTCGGAGGACATCGATCCCGTTACGGGCGAATTGTGGGGCAATTACCCGCAAACCTATTCGCTGGTCGGCGTGATCAACTGTGCCGTCCTGCTCAGCAAACCATGGAGCGCGATACGATGAGCCGCCTGATCGTCATCTCGAACCGCGTATCGGCGCCCACCGCCGAACAGCCCAGCGCGCAAGGCGGGCTTGCCGTGGCGTTGACCGCCGCGCTGCGCGAGGCGGATGGCGTCTGGTTCGGCTGGTCCGGCGAGACGGGCAATGCGTCGGAGCTGCGCTTCGAAACCTATGATGGCGTCACCTCGGCGACGATCGACCTCCCGGAACAGGACGTCGAGGAATATTACGACGGCTACGCCAATCGCACGCTCTGGCCGCTGTTCCACTATCGCCTCGGCCTGACCGAGTTCGAGCGCGACTTCCAGGGCGGCTACGAACGCGTGAACCGCCTGTTTAGCGAGGTGATCAGCCCGCATATCGAGCCCGACGACCTGGTATGGGTCCATGATTACCACATGGTGCCGCTCGGCTGGTTGTTGCGGCAGCAGGGGGTGAGAAATCGGCTCGGCTTCTTTCTCCACATCCCGTGGCCGCCCACCAGGCTGCTGATCGCGCTGCCGGAGCATAAGCGGCTGGTCGAGGCGCTCTTCGCCTATGACGTGATCGGTTTCCAGACGCGCGAATGGCTCGAAACCTTTCACGATTACGTCGAACGCGAGATGGGCGGCACGGTCGGGCCGAACGATGAGGTCACCGTGGGCGGGCGCACGATCAAGGCGATCGCCTGCCCGATCGGAATCGACGCGCGCGAGTTCATCGCCGGCGCCAATGGCGAGGTCGCGGCAAAGACGCTCGGCCGCATGGCGGAGAGCATCGATGGCCGCAATCTGATCGTCGGCGTCGACCGGCTCGATTATTCCAAGGGCATCGAGGAGCGGTTCAACGGGTACCAGCGCTTCCTCGAAACACGGCCCGACGCGCGGATGAACGTGTCGCTGCTTCAGATCGCGCCACCCTCGCGCGCGACCGTGCAAAGCTACCAGGAAATCCGCGCCTCGCTCGATGCGCTGTCGGGGCGCATCAACGGCGCCTTTGCGGAAATCGACTGGGTGCCGCTGCGCTACGTCAATCGCGGCCTGCCGCGCGACGTGCTTGCCGGCGTTTATCGTGCGGCGCGTGTCGGCCTCGTCACCCCGCTTCGCGACGGCATGAACCTTGTGGCGAAGGAATTCGTCGCCGCGCAGGATCCCGAGGATCCTGGCGTTCTGATCCTGTCGCGGTTCGCCGGGGCCGCCGAGCAGCTCGACCAGGCATTGCTCATCAATCCCTACAGCCCCGACGAAATGGCGGACGCCATCGAACAGGCGCTTGCCATGCCGCTCGACGAGCGGAAAGCACGCTGGCGCAAGATGTATGACAATGTCCGTCAGGAGGACGTGATCTGGTGGCGGCGCCGCTTCACCGATACGCTCGCGGCGGTCGAGCCGGCCTTGGCCTGAAGGGGTTTTCGCGTTTGTATCAGGGGAAGTTTGCTGCCGTGACCGCCGGCCCGCGCGTGGTCGGCCGCGTCGGCGCGATCGGCTTTATGCTAATCGCCGCGCCCGTTGCGGCGCAGGCGGCGCCGGATATCGTCGTCACCGGGCGCGGTCTTGATGATCGGCCGGGCGATCGCGCTGCCAGCGTCGTCACGATCGATGCCGCGCGGATCGCCGCCAACGCCAGCGATCGGCTGGAGACCATCCTCTCCGACGTTGCCGGGTTGCAGCAGTTTCGCCGCTCCGACTCGCGCTCGGCAAACCCGACCAGCCAGGGCATTTCGCTGCGCGGTATCGGCGGCAATGCGTCGAGCCGCGCCTTGCTGGTGCTTGACGGCGTGCCGCAGGCCGATCCCTTTGGCGGCTGGGTGCCGTTTCCCGCTTATGCCAGCGATCGGATCGGTCGCATCCGCGTGACGCGCGGCGGCGGCAGCGGCTATTTCGGGCCGGGCGCGCTGGCAGGCACGGTCGAGCTGGAAAGCGCCGACCCCAGCGGTCAGCCGGCGTTCCTCGGCTCCGCCTCCTACGGCAGTCGGGACTCGGTCGACGTGCAAGGCTCCGGCGCGCTGGTCAGGGAAGGGGGCTTTGCCACCGCGTCCGCAGCGTACAGCCGCGGCGATGGCTTCGTGCCCACGGTTGCCGCATCGCGCGGGGCGGCCGATCGCCCGGCCGCGTTCGAGCAGGCATCGGCCGCCGTCCGCGGCGTCCTTCGTGTCGCGCCGGAAACGGAGTTGCACGCCAATGTCAGCGGCTTCACCGACACGCGCGATCGCGGCACGGCCTTCACCGCCAATCGCAGCGAAGGTGCCGACGCCAGCATCCGCCTGGTCGGCCGCGGCGACTGGGGCTTTTCGGCGCTCGCCTACATCCAGACGCGCGCCTTTGCCTCGCAATTCGCCAGTGTTTCCGCCGATCGCAACAGCGCCTCGCAGGTGCTGGACCAGTATAACACGCCGGCAACCGGGCTGGGCGCGCGGTTCGAGATCGTGCCGCCGGTGGGTGAGGGGCGCGATCTGCGGATCGGTGCCGATATTCGCGATCTCACCGGGCGCACGCAGGAAAATTACACCTATGTCGCCGGCCAGCCGACCCGGCGCCGCATCGCCGGCGGCAGCACGCGCACGGCGGGCCTGTTCATCGACGGCACGGCGGAGGCAGGCGCTTTCACCCTGACGCTGGGCGGCCGCGTCGATCGCTGGCGCATCACCGACGGCCGGCTGCGCGAATATACGCTGGCAAGCGGCGCTTCGCTCACCGATGCCGCCTTCGCAGACCGGCATGGCACCGAATGGACCGGCCGCGTCGGCGCCGCCTTCGCCCCCGCCGAGGCGGTGACTTTTCGCGTAAGCGGTTATCGCGGCTGGCGCTTGCCGACGCTCAACGAATTGTACCGGCCTTTCCGGGTCGGTGCCGACGCCACCGCGGCCAATGCGGCATTGCAGCCCGAGCGGCTGACCGGCGTCGACGGCGGCGTCACGATCACGCCAACGGGCACGTTGACGCTCAGCGCGATCTTGTTCTGGAACCGGCTGAAGAACGCGATCTCCAACGTGACGCTGGGCAGCGGCCCCGGCACGTTCCCGGGCGTCGGCTTTGTCGCGGGCAGCTATCGCGCCCGGCAGAACCTGGATGCGATCGAGTCGACAGGGCTGGAGCTGGACGCGCAATGGCGCGCCGGCCCGGTCTTCGCACTCGCCTCATGGAGCCACGTCGATCCGAAGGAGGAGGCTTCCGGCGCGGCGAGTTCGCTCGACGGCCTTCGGCCAGCGCAAACGCCGCTCGATCAGGTGTCCGGCACCTTGGGCTGGCAGCAGACCGGCTGGACGGCGTCCGCCACGCTGCGGCACATCGCCCGCCAGTTCGAAGACGATCAGAACAGCCGCGCGCTTGCCCCGGCGACGACGCTCGACGCCTATCTGGCGGTGCCGCTCCTGCGGGGCATCGCGCTGGAGGCGCGCGGCGAGAACCTCTTTGACGAGCGGGTCGAGGCGGGGATCAGCGGCGCCGGCGTGATTGAGCGGGCCACGCCGCGCACCTTGTGGATCGGGATCAGGGTTCAGCGGTAAGCGTGCGCACGGCTGGCCGTTTTTCTCCGGAGGGCGGCCGCAGCTGATCTATCGATGCATTGATACAGGCCATCAGCGTATCGATAACGGCCGGGCCAGGGTCCTCCGGATCGATCACCCGGCGGTGAAAAACGCCGGTCGAGATGGTGTGGATCATCTCCGCAAGCTGATCCAGCTGCTCGGGACCGGTGTTGATCGGCACCAGCAACTGCAGGGCTGCGGTAAGTTCTCGGCGCAGCTGCTGCTGCAGATTGCGCGTGATTTCCGCGACGCGTTCGTTGCGCGAAGATTCCGCCATGATTTCGGCAACCAGTCGTCCGGTGTCCGGCTTCTGCTCGCACGCGACAAAATTGCGGATCCATTGGCGCACCGCTTCGGGATCACCCGACGCACCTGCCGCGCACAGCCCGCTCTCATGCAGATATTCTTCCAGATCGCGCTCGACGATCGCCGCAACGATCGCTTCCTTGTTGGCAAAGTCGCGATAGATTTGCCCCACGGCAATCCCCGACGCCTGCGCAATCTGCGCCACGCCAGTGCCATGAAACCCATGCATTACAAATTCTTTCCGCGCAGCCTGGATCAAGTTCTCACGTCGTGCGTTTGCCCGGCCGATACGTCGGTGCGCTGGAGCGGTGCGCTGGAGCGGTGCAGCTCCTCTCGATGATCCTTCTCCCCTGCTTGACGACACCCATCGTTCGCAGTAGCAGCAAATGTGAGTGAACGATCACTCACTTATCACAGAGAATAATATGTCATTCAAGAGGGTCGCGCTTTCGGCGTTCCTGCTGGCTTCTGTGTCCGCCTGCGGCGGTCAGGACGAAAAGGCGCAGCAAGCGCAGCAGCAGGCCGGCCCGCCCCAGGTCGGCTTTGTTACCGTTCAGCCGCAGGCCGTGACGTTGACGACGACTCTGCCTGGCCGGACGACCCCGTACGAAACGTCCGAAGTGCGCCCGCAGGTGAATGGTCTGATCCAAGAGCGACTGTTCCGCGAGGGCGATCAGGTCCGCCGCGGCCAGGCGCTGTACCGCATCGATCCGCAGCCATATCGCGCGGCGGTGGCAAGTGCGCGCGCTGCGCTGGCGCGTGCGCGCGCCGCCATCGCGTCGAGTGCTGCGCTTCAGCGGCGCTACGGCGAATTGGTGAAGATCAACGCGATTTCTCGCCAGGAATACGAGAATTCGATCACCGCCGCGCAGCAGGCGCAGGCGGATGTCGCCGCGCAGCAGGCGGCGCTTCGCACCGCGCAGATCGATCTTGAGCGCACCACCGTCCGCGCGCCCATTTCAGGCCGGATCGGGCGCGCCTCGGCAACTACCGGCGCGCTGGTCACGTCGGGTCAGGCGACGCCGCTCACGACGATCCAGCGGCTCGATCCGATCTACGTCGATGTGCCGCAATCGAGCGCAGACCTCCTTAGGCTGCGGCAGCAGATCGCGGCAGGCGACCTGTCGCGCGGCGGTGGCGCCGCCCGCGTTCGCCTCCGGCTTGAGGACGGGTCGATCTACCCGATGGAGGGCACGCTGCAGTTCGCGGATGTCACTGTCGACCCGGCAACCGGCACACAGACCATTCGCGCGATCTTCCAAAATCCACGCAACCTGCTCTTGCCGGGAATGTACGTCCGCGCGGAACTGGTGGAGGGCACCGAGCCCGATGCGCTGCTCGTGCCGCAACGTGCCGTTCAGCGCGACGAAAAGGGCCAGCCGACGGTCATGGTCGTGGGCAAGGGAAACAAGGTGGAGCAACGCGTGCTCACGGCGCCGCGCACGATCGGCGAGAACTGGCTGGTCACCGCCGGGCTCAAGGCCGGCGATCGCGTGATCGTGGAGGGCGGCGGCATGCTTCGCCCGGGCATGCCGGTCGCGCCGCAGCCGTGGAATCCCAATGCAAAGCCCCAGCAGCCCGGCGCGCCGGGGCAGGGGGCGCCGGGCGCTCCGGCGCAAGCGAAGTAAGGCAACATGGCACGTTTTTTCATCGATCGACCCATCTTCGCATGGGTGATCGCGATCGTCATGATGCTCGCGGGCGTGATCGCGATCCGCTCGCTGCCGGTGGCGCAATTCCCGGAGATCGCGCCGCCGGCGGTGTCGATCACCGCGACCTATCCCGGCGCCGACGCCGAAACGCTTGAGCGGACGACCACCCAGATCATCGAGCAGCAGCTGCGCGGCATCGACAATCTGCGGTACTTTTCGGCCTCGTCGTCGTCGGCCGGCGTGCTCACCATCACCCTGACCTTTGAGCAGGGCACTGATCCTGACATCGCGCAGGTGCAGGTGCAGAACAAGCTCCAGGCTGCCACGCCGCTGCTACCACAGGAAGTGCAGCAGCAAGGTCTTCAGGTGCAGAAGTCCGCTGCCAGTTTCCTTGTGATCGTCGGGCTTTATTCCGCCGACGGATCGCATGATGCCACCGACCTCGCCGACATGGTGGTGGCGCGGATGCGCGATCCGGTCAGCCGCGTGACGGGCGTAGGTGAATTGCAGGTGTTCGGCTCGCAATATGCCATGCGCATCTGGGTCGATCCCCTGAGGCTGAACAACTTCCAGCTGACGATCGACGACGTATCGACGGCGATACGCGCGCAGAACGCGCAGGTTTCGGCCGGGCAGATCGGTGCGCAGCCCGCGCCCGCCGAGCAGATGCTGAACGCCACCGTCTCGGTCCAGTCGCGTCTGCAAACGCCGGAGCAATTCGGCGCCATTCGCCTGAAAACCAGCGTGGACGGGGCGGTTGTCCGCTTGCGCGACGTCGCGCGCGTTGAGCTTGGCTCGGAGAGCTACGGCTTCGACAGCAAGTATAACGGCAAGCCCGCGGCGGGTTTCGGCGTCCGATTGGCGGCAGGTGCGAATGCACTGGCGACCGTCGATGCGGTAAAGGCCGAAGTGGAGTCGATCGCCAAGGGTCTGCCGTCCGACGTGAAGGTCGTCTACCCGTTCGATACGACGCCGTTCGTGCGGCTGTCGGTCGAGCAGGTCGTCCACACGCTCGTCGAAGCGGTCGTGCTCGTCTTCCTTGTCATGTTCCTGTTCCTGCAGAACTGGCGCGCCACAATCATCCCGACGATCGCCGTTCCGGTTGTTCTGCTGGGCACGTTCGCCGTGATGGCGGTCGCCGGTTATTCGATCAACACGCTGACGCTGTTCGGCATGGTGCTGGCCATCGGCTTGCTGGTGGATGACGCGATCGTGGTGGTGGAGAACGTCGAGCGGCTGATCGTCGACGAAGGGCTCAGCCCCAAGGACGCCGCGCGCAAGTCGATGGACGAGATTTCCAGCGCCCTGGTCGGCATTGGCATGGTGCTGTCGGCGGTGTTCCTGCCCATGGCGTTCTTCGGCGGGTCGACCGGCGTCATCTACCGGCAGTTCTCGATCACCATCGTGTCGGCGATGATCCTGTCGGTGCTCGTTGCGCTTATCCTCACCCCGGCTTTGTGCGCGACCATCCTGAAGCGGCACGATCCGAAGCAGCGCGAAGGCAACGGCATCGTTGCGCGCTTCTTCCGCTGGTTCAACAGGACGTTCGAAAAGGGCACGAACCGGTACGAACAGGGTGTGAAGCGCACCGCACGGAGCTGGAAGCGGTCCATGCTAGTGTATGTGCTGATCGTCGCAGGCATGGCGTTCCTGTTCATGCGCCTGCCCAGCGCCTTCCTGCCCGATGAAGATCAGGGAACGGTAATTGCGCTCGTCCAGGGGCCGGCCGGTGCCACCACCGCGCGTACCGACAAGGGCCTGGATCTGATCCGCAATCACTTCCTCAGTGACCCCAGCGTCGCGTCGGTGTTCACGATCAACGGCTTCAGCTTTTCCGGTCAGGGGCAGAATGCCGGCTTGGCCTTTGTCAGCCTAAAGCCTTGGGACGAACGCGAGGGCGAGGAGAACAAGGCACAGTCGATCGCCGGCCGCGCCATGGGTGTCTTCTCGCAATACAAGGATGGCATGATCTTCGCGCTGGTGCCGCCGGCCGTTCAGGAACTCGGCAACGCCACCGGCTTTGACGTGCAGTTGGTCGATACGGCCGGCATCGGTCACGAGCGGCTGACGCAGGCGCGCAACATGCTGCTAGGCATGGCCGCGCAGGATCCGCGTGTCGCACAGGTGCGGCCGCTGAGCCTTGAGGATGCGCCGCAGCTGAAGGTCGACATCGATCAGGACAAGGCGCGCGCACTTGGGCTCGATCTCGCGTCCATCAACTCGACCATCGCGACGGCGTGGGGCGGCGCTTATGTGAACGACTTCATCGATCGCGGCCGCGTCAAGCGCGTCTATCTGCAGGCGGATACGCCCTACCGGCTGCGACCCGAAGATCTCGCCAGCTTCTACGTTCGCGGCGCGGACGGGCAGATGGTGCCGTTCACGGCATTCTCCACCGTCTCCTGGGCGAACGCGCCCGTTCAGCTGACCCGATACAATGGGCAGCCGGCGATGCAGTTGCAGGGCTCGCCCGGTGCCGGCGTCAGCACCGGCGGCGCAATGGACGCGATCGAGGAAATGCACGCCAAGCTGCCGCCGGGCACGGCGCTGCAATGGACCGGTCTGTCCTACGAAGAGCGCTTGTCGGGCGGCCAGGCGCCGGCGCTCTACGCCTTGTCGTTGCTGATCGTGTTCCTCTGTCTGGCGGCCTTGTACGAAAGCTGGTCCGTGCCGATCGCGGTCATGCTGGTGGTGCCGCTTGGCGTGATCGGTGCGCTGCTCGCCGCAACGCTGACCGGGCTGAACAACGACATCTACCTGCAGGTCGGTCTGATCACGACCATCGGCGTGGCGGCGAAAAACGCCATCCTGATCGTGGAGTTCGCCGAGGAACGGATCGTGGAGGGCATGCGCCCGTTCGATGCGGCGGTGGAGGCGGCGCGGTTGCGCTTGCGCCCGATCCTGATGACCAGCCTCGCGTTCGTCTTCGGCGTGCTGCCGCTGGCCATTTCGACGGGCGCCGGGGCGGGCGGGCAGAATGCCATCGGCCGATCGGTGGTGGGCGGCATGTTGTCGGCAACCGTGCTGGCGATCTTCCTGGTGCCGACCTTCTTTGTCGTCGTGTCGCGCCTGTTCGGGCACGGAAAGGACGACGGCGGCGACCAGAACACGAACAATTACGAGCCGTTGCCCGCCGAGACGCAGGACGGTGACGGCGCGGGCGACCATCCGGTCGCGCCGCAAGGAGCATGACCGAGATGAGCAGCCGTTCCGTTCTCGCCGCGCTGGCCGCCGCGACTGCGCTGGCCGGGTGCAATCTGGCGCCTAAATACGAGCGGCCCATCGGTGCCGTGCCCTCGGCACTCCCGCAGGGAGGTGTCTACCCGTCGGCGCCGAGCGACGCGCCCGATGTCAGCCGGATCGGCTGGCGTGATTTCTTCCTCGATCAACGTCTTCGTGAGGTGATCGAAACCGGCCTGGCGAACAATCGCGATCTCCGGATTGCGGCCGGAAACGTGTTGCAGGCACGCGCGCAATATCGCGTGGAGCGGGCAAACCGCGTGCCGAACACCAGCATTTCCGGCTCCGGCACCTATACCAACAACATCTTCGGTGGCGGTGGAGGCGCAGGGGCCGGGGCAGGCGCGGGCGCCGGGGGAGGCGCCGGAACTGGGGCCGGAGCCGGAGCCGGAGCTGGCGCGGGCGTTGGCGGCGCTTCGTCGAACCTCGAATTTTACTCGGTCAACGCCGGCTTCTCCGCGTTCGAGCTGGATCTGTTTGGTCGCGTTCGCAATCTGTCGCAGGCGGCGCTTGAGCAATATTTCGCCTCGGAGGAGGCACAGCGGGCAGCACGGATCAGCCTCATTGCGGAAATCGCGACCGCCTGGCTGACCATGGCTTCGGACCAGGAGCAACTGCGCGTCAGCCGCGAAACGCTGAAGGCGTTCGAGCAATCGCTCGAGCTGACCCGCGCGCAGTTCCGCATCGGCATCGCGTCCGAGCTGACGGCCCGTCAGGCCGAAACGAACTATCAGGCCGCGCGCAATGACATCGCCGTTCTGCAGACTCGTCTGGCGCAGGACCAGAACGCGCTGAACCTTCTTGTCGGCACCACCGTTCCGCAGGCGATGCTGCCGCAGGGGCTCGGCGCGGCACCGCTGACCCGCGACGCCATCCCCGGCGATGTATCGTCGGAGGTGCTGCTGCGCCGCCCCGACGTGTTGCAGGCGGAACACCAGTTGATCGCCGAGAATGCCAACATCGGCGCGGCGCGTGCGGCCTTTTTCCCGCGCATCTCGCTGACGGCCACGATCGGCACCATTTCGACCGCGCTGTCCGGGCTGTTTGCCGGCGGCAGCTTTACCTACAATGCCGCGCCTACGATCGGCCTGCCGCTGTTCGACGGCGGGCGGAACGCTGCTAACCTCGATTATGCGAAGGCGTCGCAGCAAGTGGCAGTCGCGACGTACGAGCGCGCGGTGCAAACCGCCTTTCGCGAAGTTGCCGATGCGCTTGCCCAGCGCGGCACGATCGATGAGCAAGTGGCGGCGCAAAATGCCCGCGCGAACGCCGCGAATGTTGCCGCTCGATTGTCCGAGGCGCGCTACCGCGCTGGCGTCGACTCGTTCCTTGTGTCTCTTGACTCACAACGTACGGCTTATGCTGCGCAGCAGCAATTGATTCAGGCACGACTTGCCCGCGGCAGCAATCTTGTGGAGCTTTACCGTGCACTAGGCGGCGGGCTCAACTAGGGAAACCACGGCCTTGCAAGTCGGAACGATTCGGATACTCTTCCGTAGATAGGAAGAGGAGAGAGCCGATGATGCCGCAAGAGCGCACGGGCGACGAAACACTGGTGATCTTGCAGAGCTTGCTTTGCTTGCTTCGCGAAAAGAACGTGTTGACCCGTGCCGATATCGAAACCCTGTGCGAACGTGTCGCCATGCGCGCCAGCCAGGCCGAACGCGATCCATTCCCATGCTGTGCCGAGGCAGCGCGTAATGCGGCCGACGAAATGGCCCGTATTGGCGGGTACATCGGCTCGCATTACGGCGGCAAGCACCGGCGCATGTGATCGGCGCGTTTCGCGCGAGCTTGCCTGCGAACCTTCTAGCGGGCAGCGCGTTTGCGTGTTGATGAAACTGTTTCACGTCAGTGATGTGCATTTCGGCGCGGAAGATCCGAAAGCCCTCGATTGGTTTGCCCGCTGTGTCGCGGATGAGGCGCCCGACGCCGTCATCATGACCGGCGACCTCACCATGCGCGCCAAGCCGCGCGAATTCGATGCCGGCGGCAAGTGGCTGATGTCGCTCGGCGTGCCGGTAACGATCGAGGTCGGCAATCACGACATTCCCTATTACTGGGATCCGCTGCGCCGCTTGTTCAGTCCCTACAAGCGCTACGGTGCCGCGGAGCGGCTGATCGAAAAGCCGCTGGATCTGCCGGGTGTCTCGATCGTACCGCTGAAGACCACGGCGCGCGCGCAATGGCGCTGGAACTGGTCAAAAGGTCATGTCAGTTCCGATGCGCTGGAGGATGCGCTGCGCCTCGTGAGAGCGGCGCCGACGGGCAATCTCATTTTCGTTGCCGGCCATCACCCTCTGATCGAGGGCGGGACGCGCGGCACCGCCAAGACGCGTAACGGCGACAAGGCGCTTGCTGCGTTTGCGGACGCGGGTGTCCACGCCGTGCTGTCAGGTCACGTTCACGATCCTTTCGATAAGGCGGTGGAGTGTGGCAATCGGACGGTGCGGATGATCGGCGCGGGAACTTTGTCTAAGCGACTTCGGTCCTCGCCGCCGGCGTTCAATGAAATCCGGATCGGCGGCGGCACGTTCGAGACGCTGTCGCGCACTCTGTCACCCGAGCCGAAGCATTTGATCAGCGACACGGCCGAGGTCGGTGCACGGTAGATGAGGTGGCGCCGCACACCTGCGCGCCGTCGAGAGCGAAGACTACTTCGACAGCAAACCCGTTTCGCCGGCTTCCCACTCGAGGTGTTCCGTGGATGAACGGACGATTGCGCTGAACCGCTTCGGTCTCGGCGCATCGCCAGACGACGGGGGCGGCGATCCGACGGCCGGCGCAAGCCGCGACTGGGTTGCCGCGCAGATCGACGCCTTTCAGCCGAACCCGCGCGTCATCGCCAGCGTGGCAGACACCGCCACCATTTTGCGCGACATCGCCGATTATCAGGCGCAAGCGCGGTCGGTTCGAAGGAGCAAGCCCGGATCACGCGCGGCTGACGCGAATCAGATGCAGCCGACTGAAGGTGCCGAAGACGTCGCCGCCATCGCGCTACGCCGCCGGGCGCGCGGTGGGCTGCGGCTTCATTATATCGATGCCGTCAATGCGCGGGTTGCCGTCGCCCTTGCCACGTCAACGCCCTTTGCCGAGCGATTGGTTCATTTCTGGTCCAACCACTTCGCCGTCTCGGCGGAGAAGCTGCCGGTCGTCGCGCTCGCGGGCGCTTTCGAGTTCGAGGCGGTCCGGCCACATGTCATGGGCCGGTTCGTCGACATGCTCAAAGCGGTCGAGCGTCACCCGGCCATGCTGCTCTATCTCGATCAGGCGGATTCGATCGGGCCCGGCAGCGCATTTGGCCAGCGACCCCGCGTGGCCGCCCGCCAACGCGGGATCAACGAAAACCTCGCGCGCGAAATCCTCGAACTGCACACGCTTGGCGTCCGCACCGGATACGACCAGGCCGATGTGACCGAGTTCGCGCGGGCGCTCACCGGCTGGACGTTGCCCGGCATCGGCCGGCGCATCGGTGCGCGTGACGTCAGCGGCGGTTTCGCATTTCTCCAGGATCTGCATGAGCCCGGCACCCGAACGATCCTCGGCCAGACCTATCCACAGGATGGCGAGGCGCAGGCGGAGGCGGTGCTGGAGGCCCTTGCGCGCGATCCGGCCACGGCCCGCCATATCGCGGCCAAACTTTCCCGACATTTCGCCGGCGATGATCCACCACCGGCCATGGTGCGCCGGCTGGAGGCCGCCTTTTTGCGCTCGGGCGGCGATCTGCCGACCGTCTACCGCGCGATCATCGCGTCGCCCGAAGCATGGGTGGCGGACCCGGTGAAATTCCGTACCCCCTGGGAATGGTCGATCGCTGCCCTGCGTGGCTTGGGCGCAAACCTGTCCGACAGCGGCTCGGCCGTCGGATTGCAGGAGCAGCTCGGCCAACGCGTCTGGCGGCCCGGGCAGCCGAGCGGGTTCGACGATGTGGCGGCGACCTGGGCCGGGCCCGACGCGCTGATGCGCCGTGTGGAGGCGGCAGAACGGCTCGCCACCCGCAGCCGTCCGGTCGACGCCAGGGACATGGCGTCGCGCCTGTTTCCTGGTTCGGTAAGCGTCGCCACCGCCGAGGCGCTGAAGAGGGCGGAAAGCCCGGGCCAGGCACTGGCGCTTCTTCTTGTTGCCCCTGAAATGATGCGGAGATAGCCCGTGCTGGATCGGCGCTCCTTTCTGATCCGCGGCGCGTTGGCGACGATCGGCGCCGGTGCCATGTCGCGCATGGCCTTTGCGCGCGCGGCAACGCAGCGCCGCTTCGTCTTCATCATCCAGCGCGGCGCGGCCGACGGCGTCGGCACGGTCATGCCCGTCGGCGATCCGGCGTATGCGGTCGTCAGGCACGCCTTCGCCGAGGATGCCGCGGCTGGCGCCAAGCTCGATGCGCTGTTCACCCTGCACCCCGCGATGCCCAAAGCGGCGGACCTCTATCGCCAGCGCTCGGCGCTGTTCGTTCATGCCGTCGCCTCACCCTATCGCGACCGCTCGCATTTTGACGGCCAGAACGTGCTCGAGACGGGGGGCAACAGTGCCTATCAGGTTCGCGACGGCTGGTTGAACCGGCTGCTCAGCTTGCTGCCGCATGATGATGCGCGGGCAATTGCCGTTTCTGCAACCATGCCGGTGGCGCTGCGGGGCAGCAATGAAGTGGCGAGCTATGCCCCTTCGGTGCTCCCCGATGCCTCCGATGACCTGCTGCAACGCGTCACCATGCTCTACCAGGGCGATACCCAGCTGCACGCCTTGTGGAGCGAAGCGATGAGTATCCGCGGCCTGGCCGGCGACGAAGCGGAGGAGAACGGCCGCGAAGCAGCCGCCAACGGCCGCCTGGCGGCGCAGTTGTTGCTGCCCGCGGATGGCGCACGGATCGCCATGATCGAGACCGGCGGCTGGGACACGCATGGCGCACAGCGGGCGCGGCTGGCCGGCGGATTGTCGCGGCTCGACACGCTGATCGACGCCCTGCGCGTCGGGTTAGGGCCGGTGTGGCACGATACACTGGTGCTGGTCGCCACCGAGTTCGGCCGGACCGTGGCAGTGAACGGAACCGGTGGGACCGATCACGGAACGGCGGCGGCGGCCATGCTGCTGGGCGGAAACGTGCGCGGGGGGCGGGTAGTGGCGGACTGGCCCGGCTTGGCACCCGCGCAATTGTATGAGCAGCGCGATTTACGCCCGACCATGCGCCTCGACGACGTGATTTCCGGAGCGCTCTCGGCGCATTTCAGTATCGATCCGGAACGGACCGGCGCCGTGCTGTTTCCGGCGCTCGGCAAGCGCGCGACCGTCGGCGGCCTTGTCGCCTGACGCGACACTAGCCTTCATGCAAAAGCCGCCCGCATCCGTGTGGACGCGGGCGGCTCGCGCTTTCGAGAGAGGGAACTCTCAGAAACTTAGTTGGCGGTCATCACCTGAACCGAGCCGCTCTGCGGCGCCTGGAATGCGACCGGCGTGCCGCCGACGGTGCCGCGCACGCGCTGGCCGTCCAGCACCAGGCGGAAGCGATCGCCGCCGACCTTGCGACCGGTGATGATGGTGGCGCCGCCACGGCCTTCGCTGGTCGAATAGACGTAGGTCTGGTTCTCGTGCTGGAAGGTCTTCTCCGCTTCGGCCTGCGCTGCGATCGGTGCAACGGCGACGAGGAGGGCGGCGGTGGTGATCAGCTTGCGCATCGGACAATCCTTGGCTGAGATCGTGGTGAATATCTAATCTGTTCGCAGGTGCAGCATTATGTGCTGCGGTGCGGCAGGGCGAGCGCAAAAGTTCTTTTCGCCGTTGCAGGAAATGCAATCGTATGGTGATTTGTCGATGTCGCTGCATTGGTCTATCGCGCGCGGCTTCACGAACACGATTGGTTGCCATGACGCTCTATTCCCGCTTCGCCGCGCATATCGACGCGGCGCTCGACGCCCTGGAAACGGCCGGTGTGCTGACCCCCGGTGTCGATCGACGCGCCGTGACCGTGGAGCCGCCGCGCGATGCGACGCATGGCGATCTCGCGACCAATGCGGCGATGGTGCTGGCCAAGGCGGCAAAGACCAACCCGCGCGCGCTGGCGGAGAAGATCGCGGCGGAATTGCAGCAGCGCGACGAAGTCGCCGCGGTCGAGATCGCCGGGCCCGGCTTCATCAACCTGCGGCTGACCGACGACAGCTGGCGCGCCGAATTGTCGGCGATCATCGATGGCGCCGCGGATTACGGCCGCAAGATCGTGACCGCGCCGACCAGCGTGAACATCGAATACGTGTCCGCCAACCCGACCGGGCCGATGCACATGGGCCATTGCCGCGGCGCAGTGGTGGGCGATGCCCTCGCGGCGCTGCTGGAATTCGCCGGGCACCGCGTGATCCGCGAATATTACGTCAACGATGCCGGTGGGCAGGTCGACGTGCTCGCGCGCTCGGTGCACCTGCGCTACCGCGAAGCGCTGGGCGAGGATGTGGGGGCGATCCCCGAAGGTCTGTATCCCGGCGACTATCTGGTCCCGGTCGGCAAGCAGCTCGCGGGGGAGTTCGGCAACCGCTACGTCGCCGCGCCCGAGGGCGAGTGGCTGCCGCTGTTCCGCACGCGCGCCGTTGCCGCGATGCTCGAGCTGATCAGGGCCGATCTCGCCTTGCTGGGCATCCATCACGACCTGTTCTCGTCAGAGGCCGCGTTGCAGGCGGAGGGCAAGCCCGAGGCTGCCGAGGCGTGGCTGCGCGCGCGCGACTTGGTGTATGACGGCACGCTGGAGGCGCCTAGGGGCGAGACGCCCGATGACTGGGAGCCGGTCGAGCTGCCGCTGTTCCGCTCCAGCCAGTTCGGCGACGATCAGGATCGCCCGATCAAGAAGTCGAACGGACAGTGGACGTATTTCGGCGCTGACCTCGCCTATCACTTCCAGAAGGCGCAGGGCGCGGACGAGCTGATCGACATCTGGGGCGCCGACCATGCCGGCACCGTGAAGCGGATCCAGGCCGCCGTCGCCGCGCTGACCGAGGGCAAGACGCGCTTCGACGTCAAGCTGGTGCAGATGGTGCGCCTGCTGCGCGGCGGAGAGCCGGTGAAGATGTCGAAGCGCGCGGGCAATTTCGTGACGCTCGCTGACGTGGTGCGCGAAGTGGGCAAGGACGTGGTCCGCTTCACCATGCTGACCCGCCGGTCCGACGCACAGATGGACTTCGATTTCGCCAAGGTGGTGGAAGCGTCGAAGGACAATCCGGTGTTCTACGTGCAATATGCCCATGCGCGCGTTGCGTCGCTTCGCCGCCGCGCGGCCGAGGCCGGGATCGACACGAGCGCGGTTGACCTGTCCCGCCTTGATACGGAGGAGCTCGGCCTGGTGAAGCTCGCGGCGCAGTTCCCGCGGGTGGTGGAGACCGCCGCGGCCGCGCGCGAACCGCACCGGATTGCCTTTTACCTCTATGACTTGGCGGCCGCATTTCACGCGTTGTGGAATGTCGGGAACGATCGACCCGACCGCCGCTTCCTGCTACCCGACGATCATGCGCTCACGGCCTCGCGTCTGTTCTTGGCGGAAGGCGTCGGGCAAATTATTCGCAACGGCCTCTCCATCATGGGCGTGGAGGCGGTGTCGGAGATGTAAGGCATGGCGCGCGACGAGATCGACCTGAGGGACGAGGACCGGCTTCCGTGGCTGGAAACCGTCGAGCCTGACGAGCCGGAAGGTCCGGGGCTGCTGCGCGTCGGCGTGCTGGTGGTGGTGGGTCTCGCACTCGTTGCCGCCATCGTTTTCGCCATTCTCAGCTTCCAGCAGCGCACGCCCGATGGCGATGGCGAGCTGATCGCGGCACCGCAGGGCGACTACAAGGTGCGCCCGGACGATCCCGGTGGCCTGCGCGTCGAAGGCGAGGGCGATTCGGCGATTGCTGCGAGTGCGGGCGCGAACGCCCCGTCGTCGATCGACCTGAAGGCCGTGCCGGAAGCACCGATCGACGGCCGCCGCGCGAAGCCGGCCGCGACGCCGGTTGGCGGCGGCAGCGCGCGCACGGTGGCCGAAGTGCCCGGAGCGGCCGGCCGCCTGACGGCCAAGGCGCCGATGTCGGCCCCGAAGAAGGCCGTGCCCGGTGTTGCCTCCGGTGGCTCGCTGGTACAGCTCGGCGCCTTCCCGAGCGAAGCCGCAGCCAATGGTGCATGGAGCGCGATGGCCAAGCGGTTCGCTTACCTCGCCACCTTGGGCAAGACGGTGCAGTCGGCCGACGTGAACGGGCGCAAGGTCTATCGCCTGAAGGTGAATGCCGGCAGCGCGGATGCGGCCGCGGAGCTGTGCGGCCGACTGGCCGTCGCCGGCGAGAAGTGCTTCGTCACCAGCTGACGCACGCCACCCGCTTTCGCCGCGCTGCGGGTGAAAGCGGGTGGTGAAAAGCGGCAGCGCTTACGCTAGCGTCGCAAGAATGAAGCCCGTCATTTTCGGCCTGTCCGGCCCCACTCTCACGCCCGAGGAACGTGCGTTCTTCGCCGAAGCGCGCCCTGCCGGCTACATCCTGTTCAAGCGCAATTGCGTGGATCGCCAGCAGTTGCGCGCGCTTACCGATTCGCTGCGTGACCTTGAGGGGCGGAGCGATGTCGCGATCCTGATCGATCAGGAAGGCGGGCGCGTCGCGCGGATGGCGCCGCCTGAATGGCCGGCATTCCCGGCCGGGCCGGACTTCGATCGCCTGTACGAGATCGCCCCCATGTCCGCGATCGAGGCGGCGCGCGCGAATGCCGTCGCGCTGGGCATGATGCTCGCCGAGGTGGGCATCACGGTCGATTGCCACCCGATTCTCGACGTGATCCACCCCGATACGACCGACGCGATCACCATTCGCGCGTTCGGCAGCGAGCCGATGCGCGTGGGCGCGATGGGGCGCGCGACGCTGGAAGGGCTGGCGGTGGCGGGAATCGTCGGCGTCGTTAAGCACATGCCCGGTCACGGCCGCGCCCTCGTCGATTCACATTATCTGCTGCCGACCGTCACGGCCAGTGCGGCGGAACTGGAGCGCGATCTTGCCCCGTTCCGGGCGCTTGCCCGTGCCCCAATGGGGATGACCAGTCACATCGTGTTCGAGGCATGGGATCGCGAGCGACCCGCGACCATGTCCCCCATCGTCATCGATGACGTGATCCGCGGCCAGATCGGCTTTGACGGCCTGTTGATGAGCGATGACATCGACATGAAGGCGCTGTCCGGCACACCCGCCGACAAGGCTGCGGGGGCGATCGCGGCCGGCTGCGACGTGGTGCTCGATTGCTGGGCGCGGATGCCGGAGATGATCGCCATTGCCGAGCGGCTGGATGAGATCACGCCGCCCGCGCGGCAGCGGCTCGACGCGGCGATGGGCGCTGTGACGGCGCAGGACGCCGACTTTGCGGCACTGATCGCCAAGCGCGACGCGCTGCTTGCGCTGGCGGCGTGACCGGAGAGCAACTGACCCTTGATCTCGACGGGTGGGAAGGGCCGCTCGACCTGCTGCTCAGCCTGGCGCGGGCGCAGAAGGTGGATCTGCGCGAGATCTCCATCCTCGCGCTGGTTGAGCAATATCTCGTCTACGTGGAGCGCGCCCGAACGCTGCAGCTGGAACTGGCGGCGGATTATCTCGTGATGGCGGCGTGGCTGGCCTATCTCAAATCGGCGTTGTTGCTGCCGCGCGATCCGGAGGTCGAGCCCGATCCTGAGGAACTGGCGCTGCGCCTGCAATTGCGGCTGGAGCGACTGGCCGCCATGCGGGAGGCCGGGGCGCGATTGATGGCGCGGGACCGGCTGGGCCGCGACGTGTTCACGCGCGGTGCGCCCGAAGGTCTTCGCACCGCGCGTAAGGCGCGCTGGTCGGCGAGCATTTACGACCTCATGTCGGCCTATGGCCAGGTCAGCGCGCGAACTCGCCCGGTGATGCACGTCGTTCACGATCGCGAGGTGATGACGCTGGACGCGGCGATCGCGCGTATCGCGGCGCTGATCGGCACGGCAATCGATTGGACGGCGATCGAGCGGTTCTTGCCCGACCATGCCGGGCGGGCGCTGCGCCGTTCGGCGCTCGCCTCCAGCTTCCTCGCGGCGCTTGAGCTGGCGCGGCAGGGCAAGGTGGAATTGAACCAAAGCGGGCCGTTCGAGCCCTTGTATTTGCGCGCGACCGCATGACCCCGCCCAGCGATTTCGTGCGCGCGGTGGAGGCGATCTTGTTCGCGTCGGACGAGCCGGTGTCGTTCGATACGATCCGTGCGCACGTCGGGCAGGGCGATGTGCGCGAGGCACTGGCGCAGCTTGCGCAGGATTACGCCGGGCGCGGGATCGAGCTGGTGCGGCGCGGCGATCGATGGCTGTTCCAGACGGCGGGCGATCTGGCGCATCTGCTTCGGCGGCAGCGCGAGGAAGTGCGTCGCCTGAGCCGCGCGGCGACCGAGACGCTTGCCATCATCGCCTATCACGAGCCGGTCACGCGCGCCGAGATCGAGGCCATCCGCGGCGTGCAGATTTCCAAGGGAACGCTGGATGTGCTGATGGATGCGGGGTGGATCCGGCCGGCGGGGCGGCGCGAGGTGCCCGGACGACCGCTCACATTCAGCACGACACCGGCCTTTCTGGTGCATTTCGGCCTGGAGTCGCGCCGGGACCTGCCCGGCATCGAGGATTTGCGCGCCGCCGGGCTGCTGGAGCCGGTTGATCTCGCGATTGAACAACTCGCGGTGGAAAAGCCCGACGATGACGACTAGATGGGCGTGACTACAGGAGAATCTTCATGGGTAGCTTCAGTCTCCCGCACATCCTTGTTCTGGCCATTGTTGCGATCCTGCTGCTGGGCGGCGGTCGTTTTTCGAGCATGATGGGTGACGTCGCCAAGGGCGTGAAGAGTTTCAAGAAGGGCATGTCGGAGGATGACGACGATGTGCCCGCGAAGCCGGCGCAGCGCATCGAGGCGCAGCAGGCGGCGCGTCCCGCGTCCGAAACGGTCGTGCATGACGACAAGGTCGCGCGCTGATCTGACTTCTGCCGAAGGCGGCGCGGCGCATGCTTGATTTCAATTTTTCGGAAATGGCGGTTGTGGCGCTGGTGGCGCTCGTCGTCATCGGGCCGAAGGACCTGCCAAAGGCGCTGCGGGTGCTTGGCTATTGGGTCGGCAAGGCGCGCGGCGTGGCGCGTCAGTTCCGAGCGGGCTTCGACGAGATGGTCCGCGAGGCGGAACTCGCCGAAATGGAAAAAAAGTGGAAAGAGGAAAATGAGCGGATCATGCGTGAGCATCCGGTGCTGACGTCCGCCGCGCCCGAGCCGACGCAGTCGGCGCCCTCTACCGAACTCCAGCCGACGCCGTCGGTGCCTTTTTCCGAAAACGAGCCGGCAGATGACGGGGCAACCATGGTCGAACAGCCAGCGATCGTCCCCGCGCCCGCTCCAGCGGCCGGGCTGCCGCAGGACAAGGCAGCCTCGTGAGCACGCCCGACGAACTGGATGACAGCCGTGCGCCGCTGCTCGACCATTTGATCGAGCTGCGCCGACGGCTGCTGTACTGTCTCGCGGCGCTCGTGATCGCCTTTTTCGTCTGTTATTATTTCGCCGAGGCGATTTTCTCTTTTCTGGTCCAACCATTGCTCGCGGCCGGGCAGACGCGGCTGATCTACACCGAAATCTTCGAGGCGTTCTTCGTCCAGGTGAAGGTCGCCTTCTTCGCGGCGATGATGGCGTCCTTTCCGATCATCGCGAACCAGCTGTGGCAGTTCGTCGCGCCTGGCCTGTATCGCAACGAAAAGCGCGCGCTGCTGCCCTTTCTGCTCGCCACCCCCGTGCTGTTCATCAGCGGCGCGGCAATGGCCTATTACGTGGCCGTGCCGATGGCATTGCACTTCCTGCTCAGCTTCCAGGGTGACGTCGGCGGCGTGAACCAGGAGGCATTGCCGGCGATCGGCAATTACCTGTCGTTCATCATGCAGTTCCTGTTCGGCTTCGGCGTGGCATTCCTGCTGCCGGTGCTGCTGATGCTGCTGGAGCGCGGCGGGATCGTGACGCGTCAGCAGCTCGTCTCCGCACGGCGCTACGCCGTCGTTGGCGCCTTTGCGATCGCGGCCGTCCTGACGCCGCCCGATGTCGGGTCGCAGCTGCTGCTCGCCATACCGCTTTGCTTCCTGTACGAGCTTGCCCTGATCGGCATCTGGTTCACGGAGCGTAAGCGCTCGCGTGAGCGCGAGCAGGCGACTGCAGAATAGAAAACGGCGGCGGCGATCGTGATCGCCCCCGCCGTTCTGCTTATCGTTTCAGACGTGATCTTACTTGGCGTCGTCGGCCGTCTTGGCGACCGTGTTGCCAGCGGAGGAAACGTCGCGGCCGACGCCTTCGACCGTGTTGCATGCGCTGATCAGCAAGGCACCCGCAACGGCCAGCACACCCATCATCTTCTTCATACGTCCTCCTGTAAGCATAACTGAGATGCCTGATCGCAAATGCGCGATGCGGAGGTTCGTTCCATCGACGTTATGAAGAGAGCCCCGAAATAATAAGGCCCGGAAGCGTCACCGGGGGGGGAGGGTTGACGCTTCCGGGCCTATGTCGTGGATAGCGAGAGCGGGGGGGCATAAAGTCGCTATCCGAAGTGTAGAACGTCACATCCAAACAGCAGTTCCAACCAATCGGCGGATTTTTTCGCGAAGGTAGTTAACGCGCGTTCGCCCCTCCGACACGCTCAATCGCGGCCGATGACAGCGACGGCGATTTCGTAAGCGCCGGTGAGCGGATCATGGTGGATCGGCGCGCGCAGCTGCCGCGACAGACCCTCGATCACCCGGCTGAAGCGGGCGGCGAGCCCCTCCTGCAAGCGCGGGCCATCTATAAGGGCGGGGGAGGAGACACGCAGGACGGCCTTGTCGGCCGCGCTGGCTTCCTTCACCGACACGCGCACATGCGCCGCAGGATCGCAGGTGATGGCTAGCTCGATCAGCTCCGTCACCAGGAATGCGACGGCGACGGCGACGTCCTGAGAGACGAAAAACGGATCGGCATCGAGCTGGATACGGAGCTGTATCCCTTCGGGCGCCGTGGCACGGATGTTCGACGCAAGTTCGCCCAGCATCGGCCGCAAGCCGAGGCCTCGGTTTTCCTCCATCTCGGCGAAATGGTTGCGGTGGACCACGGCCAGCGCGTCAACGCGTCGCTGGATGGATGAATAAGCCTGCGCCGCCTCGGGCGAGCGGGCGCCGCGGGCGTGCAGGTTGATCAGCGAGGCGATGACCTGAAGATTGTTCTTCACGCGGTGATGGACTTCGCGGGTCAGCTTGGTCTGGCGCACCAGCCCCTCGGCGAGACCGGCTTCATGGATCGCCACGGTGCGCGTGAGGCCGCGGAACGTGTCGCCAAGCTCCCGAAGCTCCTGCGCCGGCAAAGCGCGGATCACGGCGGCGTCGGGCTCCGTCCCGGGTGTGAAGGCCGCGACATGCGCGCGCAACTGGCGCAACGGCCGGATCAGCAGGCGATCCACCACGAACCAAGCAATCCCGGCCGCGGCCGCCCACATCACCATCGGCAGGAGCAGTGCGATAACGAGCGGCGAGGTGATCGGCGCCGATCGCACCTGCATGGCCAGCGACAGTTCACCGATGCCAAGATCGGTTACATTGCTCTCGCGGCGTTCGAATGCGGTCTCGCGCGTCAGCGGCTGAAGGATCAGCTCCTCGTCCTGCCGCTGCAATTGCGCGGCATAGGCCGGGGTGAAACCACTCGGACGGCTGAGCTCGGCAATGAAATCCTTGGGGAAAAAGGCCGAGGCCGCAACGTTGGCGGAACGCCCGACGACGCCGAGCAGCAAGCCGCTCTGCGGAATAATCTGTGCCGCGACCGCCGAATTGCGCGCCGCCCGCGCGACCGGCAGCGCGTTGGTGAAGTTCACGCCGCACAACAAGCGCCCGCGCCGGTCGAATACGGCGAAGCGCGCGCCATTGAATGCCTGTTGCGCGAACACGCCCTGCACGCGTGCGCAGCTTGGCGTATCGAGTGGATCGTTTTCCAGCGCGTCGACCGCCACACGCAGCGCAGTCATGTCACCGATCAGCTCGATCGCGATCGCGCGACTACTTTCGGCGGAGGCGACGCGCAGGCTCGCGCGCGCCTCGGCATCAGCGATCTGCGTGATGCGCAGCGTGGCGAAGGTGGCGATGATCGCCAGCGGCAGCAGCGCAATGGAGATGATGACGAGTATCTTCGCGCCCGTTGGCCAACGCATCAACAACGGAGACGATAATGCGCCAGCGCGCGACTCGGCCGGCGCCTGAGTGGACATAGGTAAGGTCTAGTCTAGCTTGCTCAAAAGGGACATCAGATCATCGGGCACGGATTCGTCGATGGTCTTCTGATAAATCGACCGCAGCGCGGCGCCCATATCCCGGTCCTTCGATTGGACAGCGGTGCCGCCCTTCGTTTTGACCGGCTTTTTTGGCGCTTCCTTTTCCGAAACCAACGCTAAAGCCCCCTGAACCACCCGTTACGCGCGACGATGCTGTGTCCTTGGCCCGATATGGCCTGCAGCGCCAGCCTGTTGATCGTGGCTGACGACGGTGAAACCAAAAAGCCGCTCGTTGGTTCCACATCCCGGCGACGAATTGAGTCGTCGGGCGCGCCATCGTTGGCGACGGGGCGCCCGCGGGGGTTTGTCGGTTAAGTTGATCAATCACGGCGTGGGGCGCAAACACCACGCTTTCACTTATTGGGAGTCGTTCCGCCTCATGTCGCTTGGACAACAGCTCGCCCCGCATCTGCCCTTCCTGCGTCGATATGGGCGGGCGCTCACCGGCAGCCAGTCGCATGGCGACAAATATGTGCGCGCGACGCTCGAGGCGATCGTGGCCGCGCCTGAGGAGTTTCCGCGTGACGTCGATCCGCGCCTTGGCCTTTACCGCACGTTTCAGGTGATCTGGAATTCGACCAACGACGATGAACAGGCCGATCCCGGCGACGTCGACGATCAGGAGGCGATCGCGCGTGCTCGGCTCGCCCGCATGACCCCGCTGTCGCGCCAGGCGCTGCTGCTGACCGCGATGGAGGGCTTCACCGTCGAGGACGCGGCCTATCTGGTCGATACGACGCCGGGCCAGGTAGAGTCGCTGGTCGCCGAAGCCTTGTCTGAAATCGAGAAGCAGACGCGCGCGCGTGTCCTCATCATCGAGGACGAGCCGATCATCGCCATGGATATCGAAACGATCGTTCGCGATCTCGGCCATGACGTAACGGGCGTGGCGGTGACGCGCGACGAGGCGGTGGCGCTGGCGATGGAAGATCGCCCCGGACTGGTGCTGGCCGACATCCAGCTCGCCGACGACAGCTCGGGCATCGACGCGGTGAAGGACATCCTTGGTGAATTCCAGGTGCCGGTGATCTTCATCACCGCCTTCCCGGAGCGCCTGCTGACGGGCGAGCGTCCCGAGCCGACGTTCCTCATCACCAAGCCGTTCCAGCGGTCCACCGTGAAGGCGGCGATCAGCCAGGCTCTGTTCTTCGATCAATCGACCGCGCCGGTCGCGTAAATCGATACGGAGCCAAAACGAGGGTGAGGGGTTGAGCAGACATGGCAAATGAAAACGAGCACATCGAAGTGACGACGGATGAGGCGCGCGCTGGCAGCACGCCGCACATGACGCGTTACATCCTGCCCATGTCCCTCATCCTTGTTGTGGTGATTTTCGCCTTTATTCTCTTCGCACGGCAGTAAGCGTCACGCGATGCTGACGGAGCGGCTGGCAAAGCGCGCCAGTGAACCCTATCTTGCGCAAAGAACGCCGGAACATGCCGGCGCGGGGACCGAACGACACGATATGACCGAAAGTGAACCGCGCGCTACCGACGCGGCCGATGAGGTATCGGTCGAGCACGTTTCCCTGTCCGATCCGGAATTCAAGAAGCAGCTGGCGCAGGTCATTCCGCATCTGCGCGCCTTTGGCCGCTCGCTGTCGGGCAATCGCGACCTGGCGGACGATCTGGTGCAGGAAACGCTGCTGAAGGCGTGGGCCGCGCGCAAGCGCTTCCAGGCCGGCACCAACATGCGCGCCTGGACCTTTATTATTCTGCGCAACCTGTATCTGTCGCAGATGCGCCGCGCCCGCTTCAAGGGCGAGTGGGACGATTTGGTGGCCGATCGCCTGCTCGCCGCGCCGGCCAGCCAGGACAAGCACGTCGAGCTGGCGGACATGCAGCGCGCCTTGCTCCATCTGCCGCAGCCGCAGCGTGAGGCGCTGATCCTCGTGGGGGCAGGCGGCTTCGCGTATGAAGAGGCGGCAGAGATCTGCGGCGTCGCCGTCGGCACGATCAAGAGCCGCGTGGCGCGCGGGCGCGTGGCGCTGGAAGCCTTAATGAGCGGCAGCGACATGACGTCGCGAACCGATCATACCATCGCCAGTGTGAAGCCGACGCTCGACGAGATCATGGACGAGGTCGACGAGCTGAGCCGCGACCGCTGAGGTCGCGGACTTTCCGCATTCAGTTCAATCGCGACAGGAGCTTGCGTATCTCCACTGGCAGGGTTGCGCCTTCGCCAAAGGCTTCGCGTAGCGTCTTGCCGATTGCGTCGGTCGCGCGTGGGCGCGGGACATAATAGCCGCCGCCGTCGCGCTTCGGGTGGTGATGTTCATGTCCCATCATAGCCGGTAGAACGGACAGATAGACCATAAGGTTTCAATGTCGTTCTGACGGTGGGCTGTTTGTCAAGCAAAAATATCGGTTCTTTTGATCTTTCGGGAGCGATCGCGCGGGCGCGTGCGCACGCGCCGTTCCTCTCCAATCTGCTGGAACGGCAAGGCGAGCCGGACATGGCTGCGGTCGCGGAAATGCCGGTCGTGCCAGCGGATCTGCCGGTCGGTCGCGCGTTGCGTCTGACGCGGCGCTGTCTCGCGCTTCACGTCGCGCTGGGTGATCTCGCGGGTGCCTTCGACCTGACCGATGTCACGCATCGATTGAGCGATTTCGCCGACCAGGCGCTCGACCGGGCGATAAGCGCCGCCATCATCGAGCGCACGCCCGATGCCGAGCCCGCCGGCTTCGTTGCGATTGCCCTCGGCAAGCAGGGGAGTCGGGAGCTGAACTATTCTTCCGACATCGACCCTATCTTCCTGTTCGATCCGCGGACGCTGCCGACGCGCCCCAATGAGGAGCCGGTGGACGCCGCGGTGCGCATCGGTCGCCGCGTCATCGAGCTGCTGCAGGCGCGCGATGCGGACGGTTATGTGCTGCGCGTCGATCTCCGGCTGCGGCCGACGCCCGAGGTCAGCCCGATCGCGGTGCCGATCGATGCGGCGATCGTTTACTATGAGTCGCAGGCGCTCCCATGGGAACGGGCGGCGTTCATCCGGGCGCGACCTGCGGCGGGGGACATGGCGCTCGGCCGCGCGTTCCTGGCGGCGATCCAGCCGTTCATCTGGCGACGCAGCCTGGATTTCGGTGCGGTGGGCGAGATCGTCGAGATCACCCGGCGCATCCGCGACCACCATTCGCAGGGGCAGAAGTTCGGTCCCGGCTACGATCTGAAGCGCGGTCGCGGCGGCATTCGCGAGATCGAATTCTTCGCCCAGATTCACCAGCTGATCCACGGCGGCCGCGACCCGAGCTTGCGCGTCGGCGATACCCGCGCCGCGCTCGCGGCCCTAGCCGCCGCGAAACGCATCGATGCCGACGAAGCGATCGCCCTGAGCGACGCTTATGTTGCCCTGCGCACTGCCGAGCATCGCGTGCAGATGATTGACGATCGCCAGACGCATGCCTTGCCGACCGGCGCGGCGCTGGATCAGGTGGCGCAGCTCGACGGCCGAGCGGACGGCGAGGCGCTGCTGCGCCATCTTCAGCCGCATGTGACGCGCGTGGCCGCGATCTTCGATCGGCTGGCGGCACCGGGGTCGGCGGCGCTGTCCAGCGATCCAGAGGTTCTGGCCGGCCAATTGGCCGATGCGGGCCTCACGAACAGCGACGTTGCGCTCGCCCGCATCCGAAGCTGGCGGGCGGCGCGCTACCCGGCCTTGCGCAGCGCCGCGGCGCAAAGCGCGCTTGAGGCGGTGCTGCCGAAGCTGATCGAAACACTGGCGGAGGCGCCCGAATCGGAAGCCGCGCTCAACCGGCTGGATCGATTGTTCGAGCGGCTGCCCAGCGCCGTGAACATCTTCCGCCTGCTGGAGGCGCGACCGGCGCTATGCGAGCTGCTGGTGCAATTGCTGAGCCATGCGCCGACACTGGCGGACGAACTGGCGCGCCGGCCCGACCTGCTGGACGGCCTGATCGACGCCTCCGCCTTTGATCCCGTGCCGGAGGTCGAGTCGCTGGCGGCGCAGATGCGGCTGAAGTCCGGCAGCGATTACCAGGCGCGGCTGGATCATGTCCGCCGCATCGTGGCGGATCGCCGCTTCGCGCTTGGCGCCCAGATCATTGCAGGCGCTGCCGATCCGCTCGATGTCGCCGCCGGCTATTCGCGCGTAGCCGAAGCCGCGATCGAGGTGCTGGCGCAGGCGGCGGGGGACGAGTTCGCGCGTGCGCACGGCCGGGTGCCCGATAGCGAGCTGGTGATCCTGGCGCTTGGCCGACTTGGCGGCGGGGCACTCACCCATGCCTCGGATCTCGATCTGATCTACCTGTTCACCGGCGACTTCGCGACGGAGTCCGACGGTGCGAAGCCACTCGGCGCCACGCTCTATTTTAACCGGCTGGCGCAACGCGTCACCGCTGCCTTGTCCGTCGCCACCGCGGCCGGGCCATTATACCCGATCGACACGCGGCTGCGGCCTTCGGGGAACCAAGGCCCGCTCGCCGTAAACTTCGAGTCGTTCGCGCGGTACCAGCGGGAAAGCGCCTGGACGTGGGAGCATATGGCGTTGACCCGCGCACGCCCCGTCTTCGGCTCACCGGCAGCCCGCGATGCATTGCAGGCGATCATCGCGGATGTGCTGGGCGGCAATCGACCAGCGCGCGACATCGCTGAGGATGCGGTGAAGATGCGCGCCGACATGGCCGCGCACAAGCCGCCCGCCGGTCCGCTCGACGCCAAGTTGCTGCCGGGAGGGCTCGTCGATCTCGAATTCGCCGCGCACGTGTGCCAGTTGCAGACGCGCAGCGGCTTCGATCCGAACCTCGGCGATGCGTTGCGCGCGCTTGACCTGCCACCATCGCTGGTGGCGGCACATGATCTGTTGACGCGGCTGATCGTGATCCTGCGCCTGGTGGCGCCGGACGCAACCGAGCCGGAGATGCCGGCCACGCGCGCGCTGATCGCCCGGGCGTTGCGGCTGGAGGATTGGTCCGCGGTTATCGCCGCACTGGACAGCGCGCGCGCGGAAGTTACCGCCGCCTGGAAAGGAGTAACTGATGGACATGCTGCCTGATGTGACGGTGATCGCGCCCGACGGAGGCGCCCTGCGGCTGAAGGACCGGCCCTTGCCGATGGTCGTCTATTTCTATCCCAAGGATGATACCGCCGGCTGCACCCGCGAGGCGCAGGATTTCACGGCGCTCGCCGCGGATTTTACCGCCGCCGGTGTGTCGGTGCTCGGAATCAGCCGCGATGGCCCGGCCAAGCACCAGAAGTTCATCGCCAAATACGATCTCGCGGTCGCCTTGGCGAGCGACGAGGACGGAACGGCCTGCGAAGCGTTCGGCACCTGGGTGGAGAAGTCGATGTACGGCCGCACCTACATGGGCATCGAACGATCGACCTTCCTGTTCGACCGCGAGGGGCGATTGGCGCGCGAATGGCGCAAGGTGAAGGTGCCCGGCCACGCCGCTGCGGTGCTGGAGGCGGCACGCGCCTTATGACGGCGCTCCTGTGACCAACGTCGCGCAGGCAGCATGCCGCGTGCTGGCGGCTGCCGATCCGGCGGACAAGGTGAAGGCGGCACGCCAGGCGGCGCGCGACTGGCGGCTCGGCCGGATCACCCATGCGTTCGATACGGCGTTGCCCGACGAGCCGGCACGGCCACCTGCGCCCGAGCTCCTGCCGCCGAACCGGATGCCCAAGCGTGGCAAGGGCGGATCGGCGCGCGGCCGCATCGCCTTGTTGCACGCGCTGGCGCATATCGAATTTGCCGCCATCGACCTCGCGTTCGACATGGCGGCGCGCTTCGGCGCGCAGTTCCCACGGGCGTTCGTCGACGATTGGTTCTCGGTCGGGGCGGATGAGGCGATGCACTTCGCCATTCTGGACCGGCGCTTGCGCGCGCTCGGCAGCCACTATGGCGCGCTGCCCGCGCACGCCGGCCTGTGGGAGGCGGCACGCGCGACGGCAGACGATGCCCTGGCGCGGCTCGCCGTCGTGCCGATGGCACTGGAGGCGCGCGGCCTTGATGTGACGCCAGCCACCGTTGCGCGGTTCAACGCGGCTGGGGACACGGCGAGCGCGCGCATCCTGCAGCGCATCTATACCGATGAAATCCGGCATGTTCGCTTTGGAACCAAATGGTTCGAGGCGAGCTGTAAAGAGCGCGGGCTGATCCCGTCCGCGCACTGGCAATTGCTGATCGGCGCGCAGTTTCGCGGCGTGGTGAAGGGTCCGTTCAACGACTCGGCGCGCGACTCTGCCGGCCTGACGCGGGAATATTACGCCGCTCTTGCCTAATATCTCCAGATCGAGACAGTAATCCCTGTCCGGGGAGCGGGGGGCCGCGAACCAGACCTGTTTAGATTCAAGCACGTGGCGCTTGCGCGCCACTGCTGCCGTATCAACGATCTCGCTCGGGGTTTGATGTCCAATTCTTTTTCCGCGCCGGTGAACCGCATTGCCGCTGGCGCCCGCTTGCTCTTTTCGCCGCGCAACGTCGTCTATCATGATGGCCGCTCCGTTCGCCGGATGCGCCTGGGGCGCGGTGCGCAGAGCGCCTTTGTCAGCGCGGCGGCGGTTGTGGTCGGCTTTGCCGGCTATGGCGCCGCCACCGCCACGACGCAGGCGGCATCGGCTGCCGGCCTTACCGCGGCGCCGCACAACGAACAGCGGATGGCCAGCATGGAGCGCAAGCTGGCGCATATGCAGACGCGCGTGGTGACGATCCGCAAGAGCGCCGAACAGCATGCCTCGCGGCTTGAGCAGCGCCAGGCGCTGCTCGCCGCGGCGCTGACCGGCGTGGGTGACGAAAAGAAGCTGGCACTGGCGACGCTGAAGATCGACCCGAGCGGCGATCGCCTGGCCGCGTTCGCGCTGGCGCCGTTCGGCAAGGTGGAACAGCGCCAGGCGCTGCTCGCCAATGTCGCGCTGGATCAGCTGCAGGCGCGCTACCAGCACGCAACGCAGGAAATCCGCGAGCGTGGTCTGCGGCCGGAGCGGCTCGTGAAGGGCCGCAAGCAGCAGGCCGCGATGGGTGGCCCGCTGATCCCGGCGGCAAGCGCCGAGGCGGCCGCCGATCTCAACGCCGATGCGCAGTTCCGGTCCCTGTTCATGACCTGGAAGAAGCTCGACACGCTTGAGCAGGGCGTGATCTCGATCCCTTCGGTGCAGCCGGTCGCGCACCTCAGCTTCACCAGCAACTTCGGCGTGCGCAGCGATCCGTTCCGCGGCACCGCGGCGATGCACGCCGGCGTCGACATCCCCGGCCCGACCGGCACGCCGATCTATGCCACCGCCGATGGTGTGGTGAACCATGCCGGCCGGCAGGGCGGCTATGGCAATCTGATCGAGATCAACCACGGCAAGGGCATCACCACCCGCTACGGCCACCTGTCGAAGATCATCATTAGCGACAATGCGCGCGTTCGCCGTGGCCAGATCATCGGCCTGATGGGCTCGACCGGCCGCTCCACCGGGCCGCACCTTCACTATGAGGTCCGCATCGACGGCTCGGCGGTGAACCCGATCCCGTTTCTCACCACGGCCGACTATCTGCTCGCCGCGCAGGATCGCTCGGTCGGCGAAATCCCCGTGTCGACCACCGGCCCGGCAGCGCAGGACGCGACCGGCCACTGATCCCCTTCGCCCAGACCCGCGAGTGGATCGCGGGTTGCGGGCAGGGTAGGGCAGGCTTATCTCCGCAGCATGGCTACACTCGCTGCCGATATCGCCCTGACCGCCGCTGCCGCGGCGCGCGTCGCCGCCATCGCGGCCAAGCAGAACAAGCCGGCGATCCTGCGCCTTTCGGTGGAGGGCGGCGGCTGTTCTGGCTTTCAGTACAAGTTCGGCTTCGCAGACGCGCCGGAAAGCGGCGACGTTATCGCCGAAACTGACGGTGTCCGTCTGGTGGTGGACGACGTGAGCGTCGATCTGGTGCGCGGCGCCTCGGTCGATTACGTCGAATCGCTTGGCGGTGCGGCGTTCAAGGTCGACAATCCGAACGCTGCATCGGGTTGCGGTTGCGGCATCAGCTTCTCGGTGTAATGCCATTGGCGTGAAGATCGTCAGCTACAACGTCAACGGCATCAAGGCGCGCCTGCCGCGCCTGCTGGAATATCTCGCCGAGCAGCAGCCCGACATCGTCTGCCTGCAGGAGCTGAAATCCAGCGACGAAACCTTTCCGATCCAGGATGTGCGCGATGCCGGCTATGGCGCCTGCTGGCATGGGCAGAAGGGCTTCAACGGTGTCGCCGTGCTCGCACGCGGCGCCGACCCCGTGGAGCGCCAGCGCGGGCTGGAAGGCGAGCCGGAGGACGAGCACAGCCGCTATCTCGAATGCGAGGTAGATGGGCTGACGGTCGCGTCGATCTACCTGCCCAACGGCAATCCGCAGCCCGGCCCGAAATTCGATTACAAGCTGCGCTGGATCGAGCGCCTGTCACAGCGCGCACGCGCCTTGCTCGCCGCCGAGGTGCCGGCAGTCCTCGCCGGCGATTACAACGTCATTCCCAACGACGACGATACCTTCTCGGTTCGCGCGATGGCGGATGATGCGCTGATGCAGCCGGAGAGCCGCGCCGGCTATCGTGCGCTGCTCGCGCAGGGCTGGACCGACAGCCTGCGCGTCCGCCATCCGGGCGGCGGCATCTGGACGTTCTGGGATTATCAGGCGGGCGCGTGGCAGCGCGATGCCGGCTTCCGGATCGATCATCTATTGTTGTCGCCCGCCGCTGCCGATCGCCTGATCGAGGCTGGCGTCGACAAGGAATATCGCGGGCGAGAGAAGGCCAGCGATCACGCGCCGACCTGGGTTCGCCTGCGCTAGCAATCCATGCTCCGCGCGATCGCGCCGCCTTTATTTTTCATGTGACGATCAAAAGACGTTCGCGCGCGAACGCGCCTTCTTCACCTGTTCGATTGCGAACGGTTGATATTCGGCAAGATCCGCCGCGTCTTGGCAAAGTTCACCGAAGATCAGTGATGGCCACGCGGCGTAAAAACCTAAGTCCTTGATTTCACGTGGTGAGAGAGTTTGGCACGGCCCCTGCAATAGGTCTGGTGGCAACGCACTAGGGCGCTGCCGGACCTGAAAGGACCTTCGCCATGACGATCATCGCTCTCGCCGCCGCCCTCGCTTTCGGCACCGCTGCTCCCGAGCCTGCGCCGTCGCCCGCGCCCGTCACCGCCGCTGCCGAGCAGGGCATGCTCCGCTCGATCAATCCCGAAGCCGACATGCGCCGCGTCTGCGTCGTCGATACCGTTACCGGCCCCGGTTCCGCCCGCCGCTACTGCCAGTCGCGTGCACTCTGGGTTGCGCAGGGCACCGATCCGCTCGCGAAGCGCTGAATGCCTCCCCTGGGGGCACAAGGGGGTAAGCTCAGCAACACAAAAAGAGAGGTGGAAGCGCTGGGGTTCGCATCACAAAGGGGCCGATTGCTCCGATTGCGAGCCTCAGCCAGCGCTAGCCAGCCTTACCGATAGTCCACTGAAAAGGCGCGTCACAGCGCCTTTTCGTACACCTGATACACCTTGTTCACCCGGCTATCGATCGTCTCGGCGATCGAGCGCATGCCCTGGTTGTCGTCAAGGATCCAGCCGATCTCGCCACGCGTCGCGCCATAGCGTGTCACGGAAGCGCGGCGGATATATTCGATCATCATGAAGGCAAGCTGGCTCGCCATGCGCGAGGATTGCAGCTCCTTCACCACGCCCATCAGCGGCACGCGCATCGTGCGCACCTGCGGGCGGCGCAGCCACAAGAGCAGCTTGGCCCAGCCGAACGGCAGCAGCGAGCCGTTAAGTTTGGCCAGCGGTTCGTTAAGGTCGGGCAGGGTGATCATGAAGGCGACGGGCTTGCCGTCCAGCTCGGCAATCCGGATGAGGTCGTTGAACACGATCGGCTTCAGCTTGACCCCGACGTCCTTGATCTCGGGCGGGGTCAGCGGGACGAAGCCCCAATTGTCGCTCCACGCATCGTTGAGGATCGACAGAATGATCGCCGCCTCCTCGTCGAAGCGCGACTTGTCGACCTCGCGCACATTGATGCGCGCGTTCTTTTCGCCCGATTTTATGATGCGCTGGACGATCGGCGGGAATTCCTGCGTGATGTCCAGTTCATAGGTCATTAGCTGCTTGACCGGCTGGTATCCCGCACGTTCGATCCAGCCGCGATACTCGGGCTTGGCATGGCCCATCATCACCGTTGGCGCGTGGTCATAGCCTTCGATCAGCAGCCCCGGCTCTTCCCAGATCGATTGCGAGATCGGCCCGAGCACGCGGGTGATCCCCTGATCGCGCAGCCATTGTTCCGCCGCCGCCAACAGGGCCGTGAACACGTCCTCACTTTCGGCCTCCATCAGCCCCCACTGGCCGGTACCGGGGCCAAAGCCCTGCGCCGCCGGCATTTCCAGCGCGAGCGTATCGATATGCGCCGATATGCGACCGATGGCCGTGCCGCCTCGCTCCGCCAGGAGTAATTGCGCCTTGGCATGGCTGTACCACCCGTTCTTCTCGGGTGTGATCAGCCCCAGCGCCTCGCCCTTCAGCGGCGGCACCCAATTGGGGTCGTCGCGATAGAGGCGGAACGGCAGATCGACGAACGCCTTGCGATCGCGCTTGGTCTGCACGGGACGGATGGAAAGGGAGCCTGCCATGACGCGCCCTGTAATCGTCTCGGGCGATCATGGCGAGCGGGCTTTTCCGCGCATAACAAGGGTGTTGAAGCCACCAAGTCGCCACTATCTTCATGCAATGGACATCCCCATGACGACCACGACCTTTGCCCGCACCAGCGGCGCAGCCGCAGCGCGCGCGCCGATCGCCGACGATCGGGCCATGCTCAAGGCGGCAGCCGAGCTGACGCGTGATCTCAACGCGCCGCGGCCCACCGTCTACTGGAGCGACTTTCTTGCGTCAGCGGCGCTGGGCTATGCGGCGCTTGGCGTCGCGATTGCTGCCGGCCCGCTGTGGCTCACGCTGATCGCCGGCGTGGTGTCGATGCTGGCGCTGTACCGCGGCATGAGCTTCATTCACGAGCTGACGCACGTGAAGCACGCGTCGCTGCCCGGCTTTCGCACCGGCTATAACGTGTTCATCGGCGTGCCGATGCTGGTGCCGTCCTTCATGTACGAAGGGGTGCACAATCTGCACCATGCGCGCACCCGCTACGGCACCTCGGACGATCCCGAATATCTGCCGCTGGCGCTGATGAAGCCGTGGTCGCTGCCGCTGTTCGTGCTGGTCGCCGCACTGGCACCGATCGCGCTGATCTTCCGTTATGGCATCCTCTCGCCGCTGTCGGTGATCGTGCCCGGGCTGCGCAAGGTGGTGGTGGAGCGCTATTCGGCGCTCGCGATCAATCCGCAGTTCCGCCGCCGCATGCCGGAGGGCGAGGCCGCCCGGCAGTGGAACCGGATCGAGACCGCCTGTGCGCTATGGGCCATGTCGCTGATCGCGCTGGTCGCGACGGGCACGCTCTCGCTGCGCGCCTTTGCCATCATGATGGCGGTGGCGTCCGCCGTGGCGGTGGTCAATCAGCTGCGTACCCTAGTCGCGCACCTGTGGGAAAACGAGGGCGAGGCGATGACGGTCACCGCGCAGTATCTCGACTCGGTCAACGTGCCGCCGCCGTCGACTCTGCCCGCGCTTTGGGCGCCGGTGGGTTTGCGCTACCATGCGCTGCACCACCTGTTGCCGGGCCTGCCGTATCACGCGCTGGGCGAGGCGCACCGCCGCCTCAGCGCCGTGCTCGACAAGAGTTCGCCCTATTACAAGGCGAATTACGCCGGCATGCCGGGGCTGGTCGCGAAGATCGCCCGCAGCACGATGCTGCCGCGCTGATCGGGTCTAGCGTTACAGTCTGATCCAGCAACGCTGGATCAGCGGCGTCACTGGCCCGCTCCTCCAAAGCTTGCCCCGGACGGAAGGCCGGTGGGGAGCGGGCCGGTGCCTCTTCCACGCACGTGGATCAAACTTTAGCACCGGCCACGAATGGCGGCCGGCCAATCCACCTAGCGCAGGCTCATTCCTCCGTGCGCAGCAGCACCGCCTCGCCGATCAGCAGGAACAGGAGGAACGGCGCCCAGGCCGCCAGGAACGGCGGATAAGCGCCCAGATTGCCCATCGCGAGCGCGAAATTGTCGGCAACGAAATAGGCAAAGCCAAGCGCCATGCCGATCACCGCGCGGATGAACAGCTTGCCCGAACGCGCGATGCCGAACGCGGCGACGGCGCCCAGCAGCGGCATCAGCACCGAAGACAGCGGCCCCGACAGCTTGTGCCACAAGGAGCCTTCCAGCGCCTTGGTCGGGCGCCCGGCGGCCGCCAGATCGTCGATCGCCTCGTTCAGCGCGCTGAACGACAGCCCGTCGGCGTTGACCGTGGAAAGCGTGAACTGGTCGGGCGTGACGCCGCGCGCCACGATAATGGTGCCAAGATCGGTCATCTTGCCGCTCGCCACGTCGAAACGGCGTGCCGGGCCGATCGCCCAGCCATCGCCGCTGCGCCGACCGCGCGGCGCGGTGACGATCGCGCGCAAGAGCCCGCCGTCACGCTCGTACAAGGTGATCCCGCCCAACTGTGCCTGATCGCCGCGCCCGGCGATCTGGTCCACCTGGATAAGGTCGTCCGCGGTTCGCACCCATACGTTGGCGCGGTCCCCCCGGTCGATCGGCATGGTGCCGTAATTCACCCGCTGCCATTGAGCGAGCGTGGCGGTGGAGCGCGATACGACGCGCTCGTTGAACGCAAAGCTGACGATCGCGATGCCGATGCTGGCGGTGATCAGCGGCGCAAGCACCTGGTGCGCCGACATGCCCGCCGCCTTCAGCGCGACGATCTCGCTGTTCTGGTTCATGGTGATCAGCGTCAGGATCGTGCCGAGCAGCACCGAGAAGGGCAGGAACCGCGCGATGATCTGCGGCACGCGCAGTGACATATATTGCCACACCTGTGCGTCGGTATTGCCCGGCACGGCGAGGATCTTGCCCGATTCGCCGAGCAGGTCGAGCGCCTGGAGCACCAGCACCAGCCCGGCGAGAATGCCGAACGTGCGCACCAGAAACATCTTGCCCATGTAGATCGCGACGGTGCGCGAGGGGAAGAAACCCATCATGCGCGGGCGCTCCGCGATCGCCGCCCGGGCAGATAGCGCGTGATCGCCTTCAGCGCCTTGCTGGCGCCGCGCTCGAGCGCACCGATCGGCTGTCCGCCGGGAACATAGGCCAAGGTGTAATACATCCAGATGATCAGCGCGGCGAAGATGGCGAACGGCGTCCACAGCGCCACGAACGGGTCGATGCGGCCAAGCTCGCCGATCGAGGCGGCATATTGGTTCACCTTGTGATAGGCGACCACCATCACGATCGACACAAAGACGCCAAGCGCGGAAGTGGAGCGCTTCGGCGGCACGCCCAGCGCCACCGCCAGCAGCGGCAGCAGGAACATCATCAGCACCTCCGCCAGCCGGAAATACAGCTCCGCCTGGCTGCCGTCGCGCAGCTCCGCATTGCCGCCCCCGATGCCGATTCGCGCCAGCTCGGGAATGGTATATTCCAGATTCCGGCCGCCGCGCGCGCGGAACTGCTCGAATTTCGGCAGGTCGATCGGCAGGTCGTGTGCGCTGAAGGTCAGCACGCGCGGCGTCGGGAAGTTGGCGCGATTGTGGATCAGCGTCCCGTCGGTCAGGCGGAAGATGATCGTGTTGGGATCGTCGGTCGCGAAAAACTGCCCGCGCTGCGCGGTGACGCTGATCCGGTCACCCTTGGGCGTCTCGGCGCGCACGAAAATGCCCGATAGCTCGCGTCCCTTGTCGCGGCTCCGCTCGATCCGCAGCGTCAGGCGATCGCCCAGATGGGTGAACTCGCCCACCTTGATCGAGGCGCCCAGCGCGCCGGTACGCAATTCGAACCGCAGCCCCTCATAGGCATAGCGCGCCCGCGGCTGGATGAAGCCGACGATCGCCAGGTTGATGAGCGCCAGGCCGATCGCGTACATATAGGGCACGCGCAGCAGCCGGCCGTAGCTCATGCCCACGCCGCGCATCACGTCGAGCTCCGACGAGGTGGCAAGGCGACGAAACGCCATCAGCACGCCCAGCATCAGCCCGATCGGAATGCCGAGCCCGAGATATTCGGGCAGCAGATTGGCGAGCAACTGCCACACGACGCTCACCGGCCCGCCCTCGGTCGCGACGAAGTCGAACAAGCGCAGCATCCGGTCGAGCACCAGCAGCATCGCCGAGATCACCAGCGTGGAGAACAGCGGCAGCGCGATCAGCCGGGCCATGTAGCGGTCGATCGATTTCATGCGGGCGGCTGGCAGCTCAATCTAGCGAATGGGTGGCCGGTATAGGCGACCAGGCGGCGTTCGCCACCCCCTTTGCTGACGCGCCACCCGAGGACGGTGCCAGTTTGCGGGGCAGAGCAGCGTTGAACCGACCGCCGCGGCAAACGATCCGTCACCCCGGCGCCCCGGCGCTATTCGGCGGCCAGGCTGTGCAGATCGCCGGGGCGCTGCCGCGCCATCGCTTCCGCAATGGCCCGCTCCAGGCCGACAAGGGTAAACGGTTTGCGCAGCACGTGATGCCCGCCGAAATGCTCGGGATCGCGGGTCTCGCCGGCAAAGCCGGTGACGAAGAGCACCGGGATTGCCGCATGGCGCCGGTCGAGCGCGGCGATCATCTCCGGCCCGGTCTGCCCTGGCATCAACACGTCGCTGAGGATCAGGTCGATGGGAGCGTGTTCGTCGAGCGCTTGCGGCGCCTGCGCGGGGTCGGGACAGGGCAGGGCGGCGTGGCCGAGTTCGGTAAGCGCGCCGACCGTTGCGGAAAGGACGCGCGGATCGTCCTCCACCACCAGGATCTTGAGCGATCCGGTGGCGGGTTGCTCGGCTGGCTCGGGCTGGTCGTGCGCCGGCTCGCTCGCCTCTCCCACGTCGCGGGGAATGCGCAGGCAGACGGTGGTACCCGCGCCGGGTGCCGTGTCGATGATCGCGTCGCCGCCAAGCTGTCGCGTGAACGAGAACGCCTGGCTGAGGCCGAGGCCCGTGCCCTTGCCCATCGGCTTGGTCGTGAAAAACGGCTCGAACACGCGTTCGGCCACCTCGGGCGCCATGCCGCAGCCGGTATCGCGAACCGCGATCGTCACCAGCTCGCCATTGTCGGTCGGCTCCAGCCGCGTGGTGATGGTCAGCAATCCGCGCCCATCCATCGCGTCGCGCGCGTTCACTGCCAGGTTCAGGATGCAGTTTTCCAGCTGCACGCGATCGGCGTGGACGCAGGCACCGGCGGTCTCGTCGACGATCGCAACGGTGATCCCATCGCCGAGCGTCCGGTCCATCAGATCGCGCATGGAGGCGAGCAGCGCGCCGACCGGTACCCGCTGCGGATCGATCGGCCCCTCGCGGGCAAAGGCGAGCAGGCGACGCGTCAGCTCTGCGGCGCGCAATGCGCCCTCGCGTGCGCTCTCGATGTGCCGTCCGGCATCACCACCCGCCCCCGTGGCGGACCGCTGCGCCAGTTCGAGTCCGCCGATAATGATGGCAAGCATGTTGTTGAAATCATGCGCGATGCCGCCAGTGAGCTGGCCGATGGCGTCCATCTTGTGCGCCTGCCGCAGCCGCGCCTCCTGCGCGCGCAACTCATCGGTTGCCTCGCGCACCGCGACCGCGAGTTCGGCGGCTCTGGCGCGCTCGGCGTCCGCCTCCGCCTGCGCCTGCGCGCGCGCCGTCAGCGCGCGAACCGTCATCCAGCCAAGCACCAGCGCGCCCAACAGCAGCAACACGCCAAAGGCGGAAAACACGAACGCCGCCTTGGTCGATCGCGTCACCAGCGCCATGGTCGCTGCCGTCCGCTGGATCAGCACGTCCCGTTCGCCGGCAATGATCTCGTCGAGCACGACGCGGATCTGATCCAGCGCCGGCGCCTGCCGCGCGGCATAATAACGGGACAGCGCCTGCTGGTTCTTGCCGTAGGTGGTGGACAGCGCGATCAGCGACAGTTCCTCGCCGCGGTTCTGATAGGCGGATCGCAGGCGAGTGACCCGTTGCTGCTGTGCCGCGTCGTCGCGCGTCAGCGATGCCAGCCGCTGGATCTGGTCCCCGGCGCGGCGCCAATCGTCGAAATATAGCTGGCCGAGCTGCTTGTCCCCGGAGATGACGTAGCGCCCGAGCGACGCCTCCGACTGCGCGATCGTGCCCGACAGCGTTCGGGCCAGGATCATCACATCATAGCTGTGCGACTGCAGCGACACCGCCCGGTCGCGCTGCCGGTTTGCCTCGCCCAGCGCCAGGATCAGGGCCACGAGAACGCCGATACCCAGCACACCGATCACGACAAGCGTGATGGTGCGCCGGGCTGAAAGCAGCGCCCTGGGGGCTTCGGCAGCCTTGTCCGCGATCACGGGCGTGGGCCTAACAGATGGGACGACTCGGCGGAAGCGGTACCGATGCGGCGGTCAGGCGATCACGCCGGTGGCGCGGCCGGCCGCTTCGAACATCGCGATCACCTTGGCCATCTGCTCGGGCGTATGCTCCGCACAGACCGAGCAGCGCAGCAGGAACATGCCTGCCGGGGTCGCCGGCGGCCGCGCCACGTTGACGTACAGCCCGGCCTCCAGCAGCCCGTGCCACATGCGGACCGCGGTTTCCTGATCGTCGAGGATCACGGCGACGATCGCCGACTCCGGCTCCTGCGTCGGCAGGCGGAAGCCGAGCTGCTTCAACCCGCCGTGCAATTGCCGGGTGTTCGCCCACAATTGCGCGCGCTTGTCCTTGGCGTGCATCAGCTTGCGGATCGAGGCGGTGGCCGAGGCGACAACAGCGGGCGGCAGACTGGCGGTGAAGATATAGGGCCGGCAGACGAAGCGCAGGATCTCGAACTTGGGATGGTTCGACACGCAGAAGCCGCCAACGGTGCCGACCGATTTGGAGAAGGTGCCGATCACGAAATCGACCTGATCCTCCAGCTCCTGATCTTCATACACGCCGCGGCCGTTGGGGCCGAAAAAGCCCATCGAATGCGCCTCGTCGACCAGCACCATCGCGCCATGCTTCTTGGCGACTGCGACCATCTCCTTGAGCGGCGCGATGTCGCCGAGCATCGAATAGACGCCCTCGAGCACGACGAGCTTGCCCGGCTCCTTGGGCAGGCGGCCCAGCCGCTTGTCCAGGTCCTCGACCGAATTGTGGCGAAAGCGGACGATCTCGGCATTGCCCATCGCGCAGCCGTCATAGATCGACGCATGGCTGTCGGCATCGAGGATGATGTACTCGCCCTTGCCCGCAATGGCTGAGATGACGCCGAGGTTCGCCTGGTAACCCGTTGAAAAGACGATCGCGCCCGACATGCCGTAGAAGTCGCGCAGCGCCTGCTCGACTTCCATGTGGTCGTGAAAGGTGCCGTTCAGCGCGCGGCTGCCGTTGGTGCCGCTGCCGAACTTGTCGAACGCCTGCTTGCCGGCGGCGATGACGTCGGGATCGAACGTCATGCCCATGTAATTGTAGGTGCCGAGCAGGATCGTCTCGCGGCCCTTGATCACTGCGACGGTGGGGCTCTTCACCTCTTCCATCACGATGCCGAACGGATCGCGCACGCCGCTGTCGAGCAGCGCCTGGCGCTCGGCGATCAGCGGCGCGAACTTGTCGAACAGGTCGTGCTCCGCAGGCACGGGGGCGGGCTCAGCGGGCAGGGCTTCAGCCTGAAGGCCGGTCTCGGTCATGTCTTGTCTAATCCCAACCGTTCAAATCGGGTCGTGCCATTTCACCACGGGCGCCATGCGGGCGATGTCCCCGCACGGCGTAAAAACGGGCGTTCAGTTCTTCAGCTTGGCGACCGCGTCGGCAAGCTGGCCGACCGTTTCGATCTCGGCCTGCATGTTCATCGTGATGATGATGTCGAACTCGTCCTCGATTGCTGCGACAAAATCCATCACGGTCAGCGAATCCCATTCGAGATCGCCCTGGAAGGTCGTCGCCTCGGTGACCGTCACGCCCTTCTTGTTGAAAGGTTCGATCTGGGCCTTGACGGTGTCGAAGATGCTATCGCGGTCGCTCATGCCGGGTCCTTAGCTGCAAGCAGGCGAGGTGCCAATCGAATGCGGCGGAAGCGTGGTCATCGTGCGATGGCGTAAGACCGCGCCGTCTGCGCCATGCCCTGGTCCAGCGCGATCTGCGGCGTCCACAGCTTTGCCGGCGGGCGACGATCGGCACGCGCGGTCCAGTCGGGATGGCTGAGATAGTCGACCCGGTCGAGCGTCAGCTTGGCGCCGGCGCCGCGCAACCGGCGATCGATCCGCGCGGCAACGCGCATCAGCGCCTTTGGCAAATGCATCGGCAGCACGTGCCGGCCGACCGCCCGGCCGATCGCGGCAGCAAGATCGGCATGGGTCAGCGTCTCGCCGTCATCGACCTCGTACAGGTCATGCGCACTCGGTCGCTCGGCGAGCACAACCAGCAGCCGCGCCAGATCCTCGACATGGATCAGCGACACACGCCCCGGCGGCGGCAGAAACGCAAGGCCGAGCCGCGCGAGCCGGAACATGTCGCGCATCTCGGTATCGCCAGGACCATAGACGCCGGTCGGCCGCACGATCGTCCAGTCGCTGGTGCTCTGCGCGACGATCGTCTCCGCCTTGCGCTTCGACCAGCCATAGACCGAAAGTTGCGGCTCGCGCGCCGACAGCGACGACACATGCACCAGCCGCCGCACGCCCGTCGCCGCGACCACCGCGCGCGTCCCGTCGATGTTACCCGCGACGAACCCCGCGCGATCGGGCGCATTGACCACCCCGGCAATGTGGATGACCGCATCCGCGCCCTCGACCAGCGCCGCCAGGCTCGCCGCATCGTCCAGCGCCCCCAAGACCCAGGCGACACCCTCGCGCGCCGCCTGCGGCCGCCGCGTCAGCGCACGGACCTGATGCCCCGCCGCCAACGCCGCCGCGATGGTCGCGCGGCCGACAAAGCCGGTCCCGCCGGTCAGCGCCAGGATCACAGCAGCGCCATATGGTTGCGGTGGATCAGCGCGGCGCGCGGCGCATAGCCGAGCAGCGCCTCCTGTTCCTCGCTCCGCCGTCCCAACAGACGCTGCATCTCGCCCGCGTCATATTCCGCCAGCCCGCGCGCGATCGGCCCCTCCGGCCCCGCAATCGTCACCACGTCGCCGCGCGCGAAATCGCCCGACACCGCCGTCGCCCCCGCCGCCAGCAGGCTGCGCCCTGCCGCCAGCGCCTGCGCCGCGCCCGCATCCACCGTGACGACGCCGTTCGCCGTCAGCCGCCCCGCCAGCCACGCCTTGCGCGCGCTGGCGCGCTTCTCCGGCAGAAACATCGTGTGCCGCCCGTCGGTCGACAGCGGCCGTTCGACCCGCCCCGACGCGATCGCCAGCGCGACGCCGGCCCCCGTCGCGATCCGCGCTGCCGCGATCTTGGAGACCATGCCGCCCGAACCCATGCCCGATGCCGAGCCATCGTCCGCCATGCCCGCGATCCGCGCATCGATCTGCGCGACCGTCGGAATGTGCACCGCGCCGGGCTGCGCCGGATTGCGATCGTACAGGCCGTCGATGTCGGACAAGAGCAGCACGCCATCCGCCCCCGCGGCCTGCGCCACCCGCGCGGCCAGCCGGTCATTGTCGCCGAAGCGGATCTCGGCGGTCGCCACGCTGTCGTTCTCGTTGATCACCGGCACCGTGCCGAGTTGCAGCAGCCGCCCCAGCGTCGCCGCGGCATTGAGGTAACGGCGGCGATCCTCCAGATCGTCCAGCGTCACCAGCATCTGCGCCGCGGTTAGCCCGTTTGCGCCGAGCACTTCCGCCCAGGTCTGGCAGAGCGCGATCTGGCCGGTCGCCGCCGCCGCCTGCGCATCCTCCAGGCTCGCCCGCCCGCCCCGCGGCAGGCCGAGCCGCCGCGCGCCCAGCGCGATCGCGCCCGACGAAACGATCGCCACCTGCTGCCCGGCACCGGCGCGCGCGGCGACATCGGCGGCGATCCCCGCCAGCCAGTCGCGCCGCACCGCCCCCGCCGGGTCGACGAGCAGCGCCGAGCCGATCTTCACCACGAGGCGCGGGCAGGTGTCAGGCGGAAACAGCATGGCCCTCGCGCGATACTGCCCGCTGAAGCGATGGGGAAGGGGCGCTCAGCCCTGCAGCCTAAGCGCCACGTCGTTCATGAAGCGTACGTCATCGCCCGCCGCCAGCGTCGGCGCCTCCGCCGCCAGCGCGCCGAGCAGGTCGCTCAGCGGGTCCATCTCGCTCTTGGCGTAATTGCCCAGCACATGGCCCGTCACGCGGTCCTTGTGCCCCGGATGCCCGATGCCCAGCCGCACGCGGCGAAACTCCGGCCCCAGATGCTGGTCGATCGAGCGCAGGCCATTGTGCCCGGCCAGCCCGCCGCCCATCCGCACCTTCACCTTCATCGGCGCAAGGTCGAGCTCGTCGTGAAAGACGGTCAGCGCCTCGACCCCCAGCTTGTAGAAGCGCAGCGCTTCGGCGACGCTGCGGCCGCTCTCGTTCATGAACGTGGCGGGCTTCAGCAGCAGCACCTTCTGGTTGCCCAGCCGCCCTTCGCGCACCCAGCCCTGAAACTTCTTCGCCGTGGCGCCGAAATCATGCACCTCGGCGATCGCGTCGAGCGCCATGAAGCCGACATTGTGCCGCTGCATCGCATGTTGCGGGCCCGGATTGCCCAGGCCGACCCATAGCTGCATCACCGATCCTTCACGTCACATATCATTGGCGTGTCACTGGCGCCCAAAACGAAAACGGGCGGGGGGCGTTGCCGCCTCCCGCCCGCGAAACCGTGCCGCCCCGGGCGGCACCGAACGACATTACGCGTCCGAAGCGTCCTCGGCCGTGTCGGTCGTCTCGGTCGCTTCCGTCGAGGTGTCGCCCTCGGCCGACTTCAGCGCCGACGGTGCAACCACCGTCGCGATGGTGAAGTCGCGATCGTCGATCGCCGACTGCGTGCCCTTGGGCAGCGTCACGGCCGAAATGTGGAGCGATTCGCCCACTTCCAGGCCCTTCAGCGAGATGGTGACTTCCGACGGGATCTCCGCCGCGTCGCACACCAGCTCCAGCTCGTGACGCACCACGTTCAGCACGCCGCCCTTCTTCAGGCCGGGCGCCAGCTCTTCGTCGACGAACGCCACCGGCACCGCAACGGTGACGGTCGAGTGCGCGCCGATGCGCAGGAAGTCGACGTGAACCGGACGATCGGTAACCGGGTGGAAGTGCACGTCCTTCGGCAGGGTGCGCTCACCGTTCAGCATCACGACGGTGTTCATGAAGTGGCCGGTGCCCAGCGCCTTCACAAGCGCCTTTTCCTCGAGGTGGATCGAGGTCGGTTCCTTGTTCTGGCCGTAGATCACGGCGGGGACGCGGCCGTCACGACGCAGCGCCCGGGAGGCTCCCTTGCCAACCCGGTCACGCGTCTCGGCTGCGAGCGTCAGCTGGTCGCTCATCAATATTCTCCGAAACTCATGTGTGTCCTTCCGCGCCACGCCTCCAGGGATGACCATGGCCGGAAGCGGGCGCGCATAGCGAGCAACGGTGCGAAAAGCAATGCTCGCGCGGCTTAGTACTTGATGCGCACCGCCTTCAGCTTGTACTTGCCAAGCTGCGCCTGCACGCTCTGCGGCCCGGCGAGGTGGCCGGCGCCCACCGCGATGAAGACGCGGCCAGGCGTGCGCATCCGCTCGGCAATCCACGCGGCCCATTTGGCGTTGCGATCGGCGAGCAGCGCCTTGCCGACCTCCGGCGAATCCTTAAGCCCCTCGTTCATGGTTTCGGCCAGTCCGTCGGGATCGCCCGCCGCCCAATCCTCCACCATCCGGTTCATCATGTCGCCCGCCTTGGGCAATTCCTCGACCGTGGAATTGAGCAGGTCGAGCTGCGCCTTCTCGGACAGCGAGTCGAAAATCGACATCTGCCCTTCGAAGGTCTCCAGGCCCATCACCTGCTTCTTCTGCGCCTTGGCGGCCTTGGTCAGCACGCCCTCCGGCCCGTTCCCGGCGTCATAGCCCAGCTTCTGCACCGGGAGCACGGACAGGCTGATCGCGGCGAACCACGGCTGCATCCGCTCGAACTGCGCCACCGGCAGCTTGTTGTCCTCCAGCGCCTTCACGAACGCCGCTCGCTTGTCCTCGGGCAGCTTTTCGGTGAGCGGCGGCCCGCCTTTGGCGAACGCCTTGGAAATGACGATCTTCTGCTGCGTCTCCTGATCGGGCTCCACCATCTCCAGCACCAGCGTGCCCGATCGGTCGAACGCCTTCTTCACCGCCTCGTCGAACCACGACAGGCCAGGCTTCAGGACGTGGATCGTCCCGAACAGATAGATCGTCGTGTCCTTGTCGCGCACCACCCACAGCGCGGGGTCGGCATCCTGCTGTCCTTGCGCGACGGGCGCGGGCTGCGCGCAGGCGGGCAGGGTGAAGGCAAGGCCGAGCGCGGCGAACAACGAGGTAAAGGGTCGAAACACGGAAACGGGCAACCTTCCTGATCGAGGCGGCACGAGCCTAGCGCGGCCCTTGCCTGTTGGCGAGCCATCCGCCATTGCCCGCCCCGCGATGAACGCCACCTCAACAGACGCGCCATTGAGCTTCCAGGACATGATCCTGCGCCTCCATTCCTATTGGGGAGCGCGGGGCTGCGCCATTCTGCAACCCTATGACATGCGCATGGGCGCGGGCACCTTTCACCCCGCCACGACGCTGCGTGCCTTGGGTCCCGATCCGTGGAACGCCGCCTTTGTCCAGCCCAGCCGCCGCCCGACCGACGGCCGCTATGGCGAGAACCCGAACCGGCTGCAGCATTATTACCAATATCAGGTGATCCTGAAGCCCAGCCCGCCCGACCTTCAGGAGCTGTATCTCGGCTCGCTCGCGGCGATCGGCATCGATTTCACCCGCCACGACATCCGCTTCGTCGAGGATGACTGGGAAAGCCCGACGTTGGGCGCCTGGGGCCTCGGCTGGGAAGTGTGGTGCGACGGGATGGAGGTGACCCAGTTCACCTATTTCCAGCAGATGGGCGGCTTCGATTGCAAGCCCGTCGCGGGCGAGCTCACCTACGGGCTCGAACGACTGGCGATGTACATCCAGAACGTCGACAATGTGTACGACCTGCGCTTCAACGACGCGGGCGTTTCCTATGGCGACGTGTTCCTCGAAAACGAGCGGCAGATGTCGACCTGGAACTTCGAGGTCGCCGACACCGACACCTTGTTCGATCTGTTCCGCAAGGCGGCGGCCGAGTGCGAGAATTGCCTCGCCGCAAAGCTGCCGATCCCGGCCTATGAGCAGGCGATCGAGGCAAGCCACATCTTCAATCTGCTGAACGCGCGCGGCGTCATCTCCGTCGCCGAGCGTCAGGCCTATATCGGCCGCGTCCGCGATCTTGCGAAGGGTGCCTGCACGGCGTATATGGAAAAGAACGGGTGGATGGCGTGACCGACTTCCTCCTCGAACTGCGCTCGGAGGAAATCCCGGCGCGCATGCAGGACAAGGCGCGCGAGGATCTCGCCCGCCTGTTCGCCGCCGAACTCGACAAGGCCGGGCTGAAAGCCGCCGAACTCGTCACCTACGCAACGCCGCGCCGCCTCGCGTTGATCGCCCGCGATCTGCCCGCGCAGACGCAGGCGGTGAGCGAGGAGCTGAAGGGCCCGCCCGCCGATGCCCCCGACGCTGCGGTCGAAGGTTTCCTGCGCAAGGCCGGCCTCACCCGCGACGCGCTCCAGACCCGCGAGGTGAAGGGCCGCGCCACCCTGTTCGCCGTGATCGACAAGCCCGGCCGCGCGACCGCCGATGTGCTGGCAGAGGCGATCCCCGCGATCATCCGCGCCTTCCCCTGGCCCAAGTCGATGCGCTGGGGCGATGCCTCGATCTCGACCGAAAGCCTGCGCTGGGTCCGCCCGCTGCAGGGCATCATCGCGTTGTTCGGCGAGGATGTGGTGCCCTGCGCGATCGCCGGCGTCGAAAGCGGCGCGGCGACGGTCGGCCACCGCTTTCACCACCCGGGCGTCATCACCATCGGCAGCGCGGCCGACTATGTCGAGAAGCTGCGCGCCTGCCACGTCATCGTCGACCAGAACGAGCGCCGCGCGACCATCGCGCTCGGCGCGAAGCTCGCGGCGAACATGGCCGGCCTCACGCTGATCGAGGACGAAGGACTGGTCACCGAAAACGCCGGCCTCACCGAATGGCCGGTGCCGCTGCTCGGCCGCTTCGACGAAGCGTTCCTCGATGTGCCGCCCGAGGTGATCCAGCTCACCGCGCGCGTGAACCAGAAGTATTTCGTCTGTCGCGACGCGGGTGGAAAGCTCGCCAACGCTTTCGTCTGCACCGCGAACATCGACGCGTCGGACGGCGGCGAGCGGATCGTGGAGGGCAACCGCAAGGTCCTCGCCGCGCGCCTCGCCGACGCCCGCTTCTTCTACGAAACCGATCTCAAGGTGCCGCTCGCCGATCAGGCGACCAAGCTCGAAAAGATCGTCTTCCACGAAAAGCTCGGCACCGTCGCCGACAAGGTCGATCGCGTCGCGAAGCTCGCCCGCTGGCTCGCCGAGGAAGGCATCGTCAAGGGCGCCGACCCCAAGTTGGCCGAGCGCGCCGCGCGTCTCGCCAAGGCCGATCTCGTCACCGGCATGGTCGGCGAATTCCCCGAGCTCCAGGGCCTGATGGGCGGCTATTACGCCGCCGCACAAGGCGAGCCCGCAGAAGTCGCCGAGGCCATCCGCGATCACTACAAACCGGTCGGGCAGGGCGACGACGTCCCCACCGCGCCGGTAACGGTGGCGGTGTCGCTGGCGGACAAGCTGGATACGCTCATTGGCTTTTTCGCGGTGGCATTGCCACCGTCGGGCTCGCGAGACCCATTCGCCCTGAGGCGCAGTGCAATAGCTGTGATCAATCTTCTCTTCGCAACCGAAATTAGATTTCCGTTGGCGAGTGTATTCCGCTCTGAGTACTTTGTTCAATTCATGAGCCGCCTGGCAGGGCCTTCGGATCGGGTTGCTACAATAGCTCGCGATGCGGAAGCATTTGAACGCGCGGGTCTAATTGATAAGATTGATTGGGAGCGCGTCGTCGACAAGATTGCGTTTAATGATGACTTCAAGTCTGCCGCAAACAAGTTGGTAGAGAACGGTGCCGCATTACTCGATTTCTTCGCCGACCGTCTCAAGGTCCAGCAGCGCGAAGCCGGCGTTCGCCACGATCTGATCGACGCGGTGTTTGCGCTCGGCGGCGAGGACGATCTCGTCCGCCTGCTCGCACGGGTGAAGGCGTTGCAGTCGTTCGTCGGCACCGAAGACGGCGCCAATCTCCTCGCCGGATACAAGCGCGCGGCGAATATCCTGAAGAAGGAAAACTATCTGGCCGATACCGCGCCATCCGAGGCCGATTATCGCCGGGAACAGGCCGAGGCTGCGCTGGTCACCGCCCTGGATGCGGCCGAACCCGCCTCGGCAAAAGCGATCGCCAACGAAGATTTCGAAGCAGCGATGGCGGCGCTGGCAACCTTGCGCGCCCCGATCGATTCGTTCTTCGATCAGGTCACGGTAAACGATGCGGATCCTGCCAAGCGCGCCGGCCGTTTGGCGCTTCTGGCCCGCGTCCGGGCCGCCGTTCACGGCGTTGCGGATTTCTCGCGTATCGAGGGATAGGCGGGTAAACGGTTACATCTACAAGGGTGCCGGTTTGCACTTGCAATCGGGCGCCCGGCCGTGTGTTGCGGCGCAATAACGAGTTTCAGGGAGGCGATAACCCATGGCTACTGCGGCGAAGAACGAGGCGGACGCACAATACGTCTATCGTTTCGGCGGCGGCGTTTCGGACGGCGGCAGCGGGGACAAGAACCTCCTGGGCGGCAAGGGCGCGAACCTTGCCGAAATGGCCTCGATCGGCCTGCCGGTGCCCCCGGGCTTCACCATCAGCACCGCCATGTGCACCCGCTATTACGAGGAGGGCGAAACCTTCCCCGATAGCGTCCGCCGCGAGGTGGCCGAGGGCATCGCGCATATCGAGGCGATCACCGGCAAGAAGTTCGGCGACTCCTCCGATCCGCTGCTGGTTTCCGTCCGCTCGGGCGCGCGCGTCTCGATGCCCGGCATGATGGATACGGTGCTGAACCTCGGCCTGAACGACCAGACGGTCGAGGGCCTCGCCAGCGCCAGCGGTGACGAGCGGTTCGCCTGGGACAGCTATCGCCGCTTCATCCAGATGTATTCGGATGTGGTGCTCGGCCTCGATCACGGTGCGTTCGAGGAAGCGCTGGAAGTTGCCAAGGAAGACAAGGGCTTCACCCTCGATACCGAGCTGTCCGCGGCCGACTTGAAGGCGCTGGTGGCCGAGTTCAAGGGTCTGGTCGACGAGCAGCAGGGCAAGCCGTTCCCGCAGGACGTGCACGATCAGCTATGGGGCGCGATTGGCGCCGTGTTCGGCTCGTGGCAGTCGGACCGCGCGAAAGTCTATCGCCGCCTGAACGACATTCCGGGCAGCTGGGGCACCGCCGTTAACGTGCAGGCCATGGTGTTCGGCAACATGGGCGACACCTCTGCAACGGGGGTTGCCTTCACGCGCGATCCGTCCGCCGGGCACAATGCCTATTACGGCGAATTCCTGATCAACGCGCAGGGCGAGGACGTCGTCGCCGGCATCCGCACGCCGCAATATCTCACCAAGACCGCGCGTGAAGAGGCAGGCGCCAAGCCGCTCAGCATGGAAGAGGCGATGCCCGACGCCTATGCCGAGCTCGCCGCCGTGTTCGACCAGCTGGAGCGGCATTACCGCGACATGCAGGACATCGAATTCACGGTGCAGCAGGGCAAGCTCTGGATGCTCCAGACCCGCTCGGGCAAGCGCACCGCGAAGGCCGCGCTGAAGATCGCGGTCGACATGGCCGCGGAAGGCCTGATCACCCGCGAGGAGGCGATCCTGCGCGTCGATCCGCAGGCGCTCGATCAGCTGCTCCACCCGACGCTTGATCCGTCGGCGACGCGAGACGTGCTGACCAAGGGCCTGCCGGCATCGCCGGGCGCCGCGTCCGGTGCGGCGGTGTTCGATGCCGACACGGCGGAGAAGTGGGCGGCTGACGGCAAGGCGGTGATCCTGGTGCGCACCGAAACCTCGCCGGAGGACATCCACGGCATGCACGCGGCGAAGGGCATCCTGACCGCGCGCGGCGGCATGACCAGCCACGCCGCCGTGGTGGCGCGCGGCATGGGCCGCCCGTGCGTTTCCGGCGCCGGTGCGCTTTCTATCGACAACAAGGCGAAGATCGCCCGTGTTGCCGGACGCGAGGTGAAGGAGGGCGACCTGCTGACCATCGACGGCGCCACCGGCGAGGTGATGGCGGGCGAGGTCGCGACGATCCAGCCCGAGCTCGCGGGCGACTTCGGCACGCTGATGGAATGGGCCGACGAGGTTCGCCGCCTTAAGGTGCGCGCCAACGCCGAAACGCCGCTCGATTGCCAGACGGCGCGCGATTTCGGCGCCGAAGGCGTCGGGCTCTGCCGGACTGAGCATATGTTCTTCGAGGCGGATCGGATTACGGCCGTGCGTCAGATGATCCTGGCCGAGGACGAGAAGGGCCGCCGCGTGGCACTGGAGAAGCTGCTCCCCGAGCAGCGCAGCGACTTTCAGGCGATCTTCGAGGTGATGGCGGGCCTGCCGGTGACGGTGCGCCTGCTCGATCCGCCGCTCCACGAGTTCCTCCCGCACCAGGAATCCGAGTTCGCCGAAGTGGCGAGCGCGGCTGGCGTCGATGTCGAGACGCTGAAGCGTCGCGCGGGCGAGCTGCACGAGTTCAACCCGATGCTCGGCCATCGTGGCTGCCGCTTGGGCGTCACCTATCCCGAGATCTACGAAGTGCAGGCTCGCGCGATCTTCGAGGCAGCGCTCGACGTCGCCGAAAAGTCGGGTGACGCTCCGATCCCTGAGATCATGATCCCGCTGGTCGCGACGAAGCGCGAGCTGGAGCTGATGAAGGCGGTTGTCGATCGCACCGCCAAGGCGGTGTTCGACGAGCGTGGCAAGACGGTGGAATATCTCGTCGGCACGATGATCGAGCTGCCGCGCGCCGCGCTGCGTGCGGGCGAGATCGCCGAGGCTGGCGAATTCTTCTCGTTCGGCACCAACGATCTGACGCAGACGACGCTGGGCGTCAGCCGCGACGATGCCGGCCGCTTCCTCGGCTCCTATGTCGAGCAGGGGATCTACGCCAAGGATCCGTTCGTCAGCATCGACGTGGACGGTGTTGGCGAGCTGATCAAGCTGGCGGCCGAGCGCGGCCGGGCGACGCGTTCTGGCATCAAGCTTGGCATCTGCGGCGAGCACGGCGGCGACCCGGCATCGATCGCCTTCTGCGAGAGCGTCGGTCTCGATTACGTCTCCGCCTCGCCATACCGCGTGCCAATCGCGCGGCTGGCTGCGGCACAGGCGGCGTTGAAGGCGCGGGGCTGAGCCAGGCTTCGATACAGTAACGAAAAGGGCGGGTGGAGCAGTGCTTCACCCGCCCTTTTTTGGTTGTTGCATGGTGCGTTCGCTGTTCCCCGACCATCGCTAGCGCCAGGCCGTCACGCGTGTTCCCTCTTAGCCGTTCGTGCCCACGCGGTTCTGCCAGTTGAACCAGCGCGCCCGTGTTGATCCGGCCGGACGGGCAGCGCTCTGAACCATCGGCTCGCCGGCGATCGACCGGTGATCGGTCCTAACCGTGTCGGTCGCGACCGGAGCCGCACGAGAAAGGCGCTCGTTCTCGCGCTCCAACTCGGCAATCCGCGCGTCGCGTTCGGCGATGCGGGCATCCAGATCCTTCCGTGTGCGGCCATGAACATCGCGCTCGTCGGCGTAGCGTTGCTTCCACTTGCGCCCGCCCGGGTGGCTGGCAAGCCCGAAGAACCACCCGGCGATCAGGGTGATGGCGAGTGCAATCCATTGCGTCGGCGTCGTGAAAAGCATCGCGTTCCTCCTGTTACGCAGGTTCAACGATGGTTCACGGCGCGCGTTCCGCCGTTTGCGTGCCGCGCTAGAAGTTGCCGCCGATGAACGCGTCGCTGATCGAGCAGGCCGCAGGACCAAGGATAACGACGAACAGGACGGGCAGGATGAACAGGATCAGCGGAACGGTCATAATCGCTGGGAGGCGGGCCGCCTTCTCCTCCGCCCGCATCATGCGCTCGTTGCGGAATTCACCCGAGAGGACGCGGAGCGCGCTGGCCAGCGGCGTGCCGTATTTCTCGGTCTGAACCATTGTGGTGACGATGCCCTTCACTTCCTCAAGCGCGACGCGGTTTGCCAGGTTCTCAAAGGCAAGTCGTCGATCGGTAAGAAAGCCAAGCTCGATGGCGGTCAGCGCGAATTCGTCGCCGAGTTCCGGATAGGCCTTGCCCAATTCTTTTGCCACGCGGTGGAACGCGGCGTCCACGGTCAGGCCGGCTTCGGCACAGATCACCAGAAGATCGAGCGCGTCCGGCAGCCCTTTACGGATTGCGTCGGACCGCTTCGTGATCTTGTTCTTCAGATAGATGTCCGGCGCCTTGTAGCTGAAGATAAAGGTGCCGGCGACGAGCATGTAACGCTTCAGCGCGGACCAATGAGCAAAGTTCTCCGTGCCATACACCAGGAACAGCATGAATCCGCCGAGCACGATCGGCAGCATCATGCGGCCGAAGATCACGCCGACAGCCCATTCCTTTTTTCGAATGCCGGCCTGCAGTAGCTTCGTCTGCGCTTCTTTGAGCTGACTGTCCTGAAGAACCTTGAGCGATTCCAGCAGCTGCCGGATGCGGTCTGCGTTTTCGCTCTTCTGGACCAGTTTTGCACGTCGCTTGCTGGTCGATGCAGTGATGCCGGCCTTTAGTTGCTCGCGCCGCTCGTTCAGCGCCTTGACGCGCTTTGTCATCGGATCGCGCACGCTGACGGCAGCGTAGATGGCGACAAAGACGGCGGCGGCGGCGACAGCGGCGAGCACGGTCGCGACCCAGATCACGTCCACGCCGAGTATGGTGGGTCCTTGTGTCGGTTCCATCATCAGATCTCGAAGTTGACCATCTTGGCCATGATAAATGCGCCGATGCTCATCCAGATGAGGCCACCGACTCCGGCAACCATCAGGCGCTCGTCGACGAAGAAGTTCTGCATGTACGAACTGTTTACGAACCAGATGAGACCGAAGACGATGAAGGGAAGGGCGCCGATGATCATCGCCGATGCCTTCGATTCCGACGACATGGCGCGGATCTTCAGCTTCATCTGACCACGCAGGCGCAGAACGGTGGCAAGGTTCTGCAGCGTTTCCGCCAAGTTGCCGCCGGTTTCGCGCTGGATGGCGATCGTAATAACGAAGAACTGGAATTCGGCAGTGCCTAGCCGGTCAGCCGTTTCTTGCAGCGCCACATCCATCGATCGGCCGATCTTCATCTTATCGGCAACCGTGCGGAACTCTTCGCCGACCGGCCCGCTCACTTCGCTGCCAACAACGGCCATCGTCTCGGTGATCGGCAGACCGGAGCGCAGGCCGCGTACCAACAGCTCGATGGCGTCGGGGAACTTGGCGTTGAAGGCTTTTACCCGTCGCCCGATGACATGGCTGACGGCGAAATGCGGAATACCGCCACCCGCTGCCAATCCCAGGAGAAGCGCGAGCAGGAGCGGAAAGCCGATGAACAGGAGCAACAGCGTGGCGGCGACAAAAATGCCGAGCGTCACGCCGCCATAGCGGCCGACCGTCCACGGCTTGCCGGTCATGTTCAGCCGCTTTTGCAGCTCCTCTGGCCGCGGCAGGAAGCGCATCGCAGCTCGATCGGCCTTGGTCGCACCCCGCCCGGTTATACGGCGCAGTTGTGCCTCGACCAAATCGCCCTGCGCGACCGTGTGGCGTTGCCGCACCGTGTCGAGGCGCCGCGCTGCGACCCGCTGAGGCGAGGGGCCGGCAAAAGCAAAGATCACCAGCCCCAAGGTTAGGAGCGCGCCGATCGCCAGGGTAATCACCGGTGTGAGGGGCATGTCGGGTTCCGTTCTCCTGCGATCCGGGTGGCGCTGGTCAGCTCTTTGCCGGCTTCTTGGGCATCAAGCCTTTAAGATCGGCAAACTTGCTCATCAGCGAAGCACCCGATTTGCCGCGCTTGCGCACCTTGCCGCCGTCGGCTTCATCCTGCGTGATGAAGCACAGGTGCTTCACCAGATCGCCGATCGCGCCCATCGTCTTTGACGCCTTGCCGGCCTCTGCCAGCGGCTTGCCCAGCTTGGCGGCCTGGGCGGCGAGCTTCTGATCGAAGGGCACGACGTAATCGATCTTTCGCTCGATCGACGTTTCGAAATCCTTGCGGCTGATTTCCAGCTGCGCGGCCGGCTGCACCTTGTTGGCGAGCAGCATGACCTGCGCCTCGGGCGCGTTGGACTTCAGCCAGGACAGGAGGCGAATGGTGTCGCGCGCCGCGGCGAGCGTCAGCTCGGTGACGACCACCACAGTCTGCGCCTTGTGCATGAGCTGCGGGTGGCTGACGAGCATGTGGCGCGGCAGATCCGTCACCGTACATTCGAAAGCGGCGCGCATCTCATCCTGCAACTGGAGATAGGCGCCGCCATCGGTCACGACTGGCGCAGTGATCGGTGCTTCGGCCGACAGCACGGCGAGCTTTTCGGACGCACGCACCATGGCGCGCTCGATGAACAGCCCGTCGATCCGGCTCGGATTCTCGATCGCGTCGGTCAACCCACGACCCGGCTCCAGATCGAGCGCCAGCGCGCCGGTGCCGAAATGCACGTCCAGATCGAGGAGCGCCGTGGAGCGCCGTTCGCGGTCGCTCATCATCCAGGCGAGCGATGTCGCAATACTCGATGCGCCGGCACCACCACGCGTGCCGATCACGGCAACCGAGCAATGCGGGTGCTCGTTCGCCGCCTCGACGACCTTGGGCGCATTCAGCAAAAGCTGCGCGTGGCTGAAGGCATCGCGCAGCATCTCCGGATTGAGCGGCTTCAGCAGGTAATCCTGAATGCCGCTGGACACGAGATCGCGATACAGCCTGACGTCGTTGACCTGGCCCGAGGCGAGCACGATCGTGCCCGGTTCGCACACTTCGGCCAGCGAGTTGATGTCGTTTAGCGGATCGCCCGATTCGGCGAGATCGACGAACAGGATCTGCGGCGAAGCGGATACCGAAAGCGACTGCACGGCATTGCGCAGCCCGCCCTTGTTCACCTTCTCGGCGGACCAGCCCATCTCGCTGACGATCGGGCGCAGCGCCTCTGCGGTGTTTTCATCGCAGACATAAGCGACGAACGGTTCGCGATTGCCCGTGCCGGCGGGTTTCCATGGTGCGTTCATGTTATTTACCTCCCGAGCTGCCGCCGCCGGTCGCTTCGGCGCGTACCGCCGTGCCGCCGGCGCCGGTCGGCTCGGCCTTGCGGAAGCGATCGATCGCCTTGCTCGCGACGGCCGGATCGTAGGAGTTGGCAGCGCCTTCCCCGCGCACGAGATCGGTCGGGCTGGCAACCATCGCCGCCAGGTTAGAATTCACCGCGCAGCCGTGATTGGACGATGTGTGCGCATTGTAGTTCGGCTCGTACATGCGGCTGTAATCGGGGCAACCCGGCACATAGGCATGCGCGCGGCTGACCACGACCCGCGCGGTGCCCGGCGCGATCGGCGCCGGCGTGACGGGCGCCTCGTCCGACACGAGAAGGCCGAAGCGGGCGGCCGCAGCCGCGACGTCCGCGCGCGTCGCGGGATCACGCGACGGATCGTCGACGGCGATGCGATCGCCGTAACCGACCTTCAGCGAGCCCATCCACGCGGCGAGACGCTGCGCCTCGCCCGGCGCCAGACCGCCCGGGCCGGAGCCGACGTCGAAGGCGTAATCGGCGCGCGAGACCACCGGTTGGTGGACCGACTCCAGCCCGCGATTCTGCGTGCCGCCGCATCCGGCCAGCAGCAGGGCAGGGCCGATGCCGAGGAGGAGAGTGTGCTTGAGCATGGTGCTGTTCCTCACCGTCATCATCAGTTCAACGAGAAGCCCGGCGCGGGCGCTGCGGCTTTCTTAGTCTTCTTGCCGCCGCCTGCGTTCGCGACCTTTTCATCCACTCCGGCAGTTGGAAGCGGTATGGCGGCTGCGGGCGCGATCGGCGCCGTTGCACCGATCGCGGGCGCCGCGGGCGGTGCGGCCTCCATCGTCGGTGTAGGGCGCTTGCCGCCGCTGGTGCCGGACGAGAGCTGGCCGAGCAGCACGCGCTCCACATCGGTTGGCGCCTTGTATCCGTCGGTCGGCAGCTTGATGTCGTTGCCGTTCACCGGCTGGACGAGATACGGCGTGATGACGATCACCAGTTCGGTCTCGTTGCGCTGGAAACCGTTTGACCGGAACAACGCACCCAGAATCGGTACGTCACCGACGCCGGGTGTCTTATCGATTGAGTTGTTGTGGTTGTTCTGCAGCAGCCCCGCGATCATGAAGCTCTGGCCCGAGCCGAGCTCCACGGTGGTTTCCGTCCGCCGCGTGGTGAGGCCTGGCACCTGCGTGCCGCCGATCGTCACCGAATTGGAATAATCCAGCTGCGACACCTCCGGGCGAACGCGCAGAGAAATGCGGCCGTCGCCCAGCACCGTCGGTGTGTAGGCGAGGCTGACGCCATATTGCTTGTACTCGACACCGACGGCACCGAGACCCTGCGCGATCGGGATTGGAATCTCGCCACCAGCCAGGAACGTGCCGGTTTCGCCCGACAACGCCGTCAGGTTCGGATTGGCGAGGTTGGTCACCTGGCCGATCCGCTCGCCCAGATCGAGCGCCCCTGCGATGTCCAGCCCAAGCAGCTTGCCAAGGCCCGCAATCGTGCTGCGCTGGCTTCCAGGTGTTATCGATGTACCAGGTTGTTGCGTGATTCTGAGAGCAGTTAGGTCAATCGAGCCATCAGGCAGACGAACGATCGACGTCGGGTCGATTGCGAAACCTTGCACCGTCCCGCCGACACCAAAAGGAAGGTCTCGTCTGGTGGTGATGTTTCCCAGCGGCCGACCGCTGCCTACGCCGAACTTGAACCCTCCGGTGCCATCGATGGTCGTCAGGTTCGCGCCGATGTTCTTTACGAAGCTGCGCGTCACCTCGGCGATGCGCACCTGCAAGTTCACCTGCAGCGGCGTGGCGGTGCGCAGGCGGCTGACCACCTTGGCGCCGTCGCCGACGAATGCCTGCACCAGCCGCTCGGCCTCCGCGCCATCATCGGGATTGGCGACGGTGCCGGTCAACAGCACGATGCCGTTCAGCGTCGTGGCGGTGATCTGCGCTTCCGGCATGGCCATCGACAGCATCTGGCTGACCGAGTCGAAGTTGTTGCCGACGCGAACCGTGGCGGCATAGACCACCGCGCCGCCCTTTGCCGTTGCCGAAATGGTCGTCTCGCCGGGCTTTTTGCCGAACACATAAAGCTGCGTCGGCGAGCGGACCTGGACGTCCGCGATTTCCGGGCTGGCGACGAACAGGTCGCTCATCGGGCGCGACAGGTTGATGAGCTGACCGCGGTTGGTCGCCACCTGAAGCGTCGTTCCCGCCGAGGTGGCAGTCTGCGCAGGGGCAGCGGTCGGCATCATGGTGATCGTGGCGGCACTCAGCGCCAGCGCAACCGACCAGCGGCGCGTCTTTGAAGGAGCACGCATCTTAGTTCTTCCCCCCGACCGGCACTTCGGTCACGTTGTTGCCCCGGGCGATACGAACCACCGGGCCGGAAACCACCGGCTGCGGTGCGCCTGGGTAGGCACTTGGCGCCGGCGAGATGGACGGCGCGCTCGGCATCATCGTTTGCTGCGTGCGACCCGGCACCGTGCGGCGCTGGAAGCGCGATACATCGGCGCCCACGGCATAGGTCGGGTTGCCGGCCTGCGGCGTGCTGGCGAGCTTCAGCATCATGGCCCGCTCCGCCTTGGGATCGGTGCCATCGGGCACGGATACGTCACCCGAGGCGATCGCCTGCTCCAACTCGGCGGCATTGTCCGCGATCGAGCGCAGGGAGAGCGAGATGGTGCCCATGGTCTGCGCAACGGCGATCTGCTCGGCGATCTTCGGCGTGGCCTCGATCGTCACGGTGGAGAAGGTGTGCACCACCGTGTTGCCGGCCTCATCCTTTTCCTGGCTGGTGCGCTGATCGGTGGCGAGCACGCGCAGGTTGCGCAGGATCGTTTCCGCGACACGCAGCGGTGGGCCGTCGCCGCCGCCTTCGACGCTCTGCGTCAGGAGCAGGTCGATGCGGTCACCCGGAAAGACGAAGCCTGCCACGGAGGATTGCGTCGACACCGGCACCGTCACGGCGCGCATGCCCGGTCCCAGCGCCGCGGCAAGGAAACCCCGATCGCCCGGCTTCACCAAGGCGCCCTGCGTGATCGGCTGGCCAGCGGTGATGGCGTTGCGGACGACCGTACCCAGCACGTTGCGCATGTCGAACTGCGCACCCTCCTGGAAGTACGCACCCTCGACCAGCTCCGCAGGCCACGGCTGAAACTTGACCGAGCCGGGATCGAGGATCGTGCCGATCGGCAGCGCACGGGTTGCGACCAGCACCTTGGGGCCGAGCGGCACCGGTGCGGGCGCGCCCGGCAGGGCACTGGCCTGCGGTGCGCTGGTGCCCATGATGAGCGAGCGCGCCATGAAGGCAGTGATCGCTGCGACGATCAACGCGCCCACCAGCAATATGACCTTGCGACTATCCATGAATCATCGTGCCTTTCGCATCAGCGCTGGCGAGTATTGCCCATGCTGGCGTATGATTAGACAAAGTGGTTAAGAAGCGGTTCGCGCAGGGCAAAAAGACCTGCAATTGCGATCGCGACCCCATAAGGGATCTCGGGATTTCCGCTTCTTTTGCTCAAACGGTGATCGACAACCATCAACAGCGTGATGATGCCGCCGACAATTGACATGATGAGGATCAGCTGGATCAGCGCTGGCACCGGCATCCAAAGCGCCAATGCGGCGATCAGCTTCACATCGCCACCACCCATCTGCCCGAAGTGGAAGGCGACGCAGAACAGCGCCAGTACCACCAATGCCACGCCCAACTGAATGACCATGCCGGGCCACGGCGCTATCCCAATCGCCAGCCACCACAAGGGCGCCAGAAGCGCTATGGTGGCGTTCTTCCAATTGGCGATTTCGCGAACGCGAGCATCTTCGATGCCAGCCGAAACCAACAGCAGGCCAAGCATCGCAGGCAGCGCCCAGGAAAGAAATGTCCACCCCATGGAGTGCGAGCACTAGACGGAATGGCTTATGAAACCGTAACCAAGCCGCCTTGCCATGAACACACCCGCTCCGATCCGCCGGACCATCCCGGCCGACGCGACTGTTGCGCGCTGGTCAACGCCCGATGGGTGGCAGCTTCGCCGCTTTGATTGGCCGGGCAATGGCCGCGGCGGCATCCTGTTTCAGACCGGTCGCGGCGATGTGTTCGAGAAATATCTTGAGGCATTCGAGCATTGGCATCGCGCGGGCTGGTCGATCACCGCTTTCGACTGGCGCGGACAGGGCGGGTCGGGTCGCCTCGCACCAGACCCGCACGTCGGCCATGCCGATGATTTTGCACCATTCATTGCCGATCTTAAGGCCGTTTGGCAGGATTGGGACGCGCCGGAGCCCCGCGTTGCAATGGGCCATTCGATGGGCGGGCATCTGGTCCTTCAGGCGCTGCTGGATGGGGCTATAGAGCCCGATGCTGTCGTTCTGATCGCACCGATGTTGGGGCTGAAATCACCGCTTGGCGCGCGCGCTGGCGAGTGGCTCGCGCGGTTGATGCGTGGTCTGGGCAACCCCGCGCGGGCGGCGTGGAAGGGCAACGAACGGCCGGCAAGCCGACGGCAGCGGCAGCAGCTTTTGACGAGCGATGCCAGCCGTTATGCCGACGAACAATGGTGGTATGAACAGGAGCCCGCGATCAAATTGGGGCCGCCGAGTTGGTCTTGGCTGGTGCAGGCGTTCGCCTCGACGCGCGCGCAGCGCGCCGATTCGCGGCTGGCGACGCTCGCAACGCCAATCCTGATGCTGGTCGCGAAGAAGGACGGCCTGGTCGACCCCAAGGCGGCGCTCCAGGTCGCGCGGCAACTGCCTCATGGCGAGGTCCGCCGCTTCGGCGGCGAGTCCGCGCACGAGATCCTGCGCGAGACGGATGTGGTGCGCGATCGTGCCCTGGCTGCAATTGATCAGTTTCTGGCGACACGCGTCCCGTGATCGTCGATATCGCAATCATCGGCGCAGGGATGGCAGGCGCGTCACTGGCGGCCGAGATCGGCAGCGAGGCGCGCGTTCTGCTGATCGAGGCGGAGTATGTCGCCGGCTACCACGCCACGGGGCGATCGGCCGCATTCTGGTCGGAAACTTACGGCGGCCCCGGCATCCAGCCGCTGACCACCGCATCCGGCGATCGGCTGCGCAGCGGTGGCTTCCTCGACCCGCTTGGGTCGTTGCACATCGGGCGAGCTGCCGATGCGGCGGCGGCTGACGCTTTTCTGGCCGACTTCGCCGAAAGCGGCGTGCCGCTGATGCCGGTCGATCCGCGCGATCACGTGCATGGCCTGCGTGACGGGTGGACGATCGGCATCATGGAGCCGACCTGCGCCTATATCGACGTGGCGGCGCTACATGCGGACACGTTGACGCGAGCGGGCCGTGCCGGGGCGAAGTTGTTGCTCGGGACTGCGCTCAACGGCGCCGATCGGGTGAATGGCGGTTGGCGGCTGACGACCAGTGGCGGTGTTCATGAGGCACGCGTGCTGGTCAATGCGGCGGGTGCCTGGGCCGATCATGTGGCGCGTCAGTCTGGGGCGTTGCCGCTCGGCGTCCAGCCCTTTCGCCGCACTATGGTGCAGTTGAAGACCGACCCGGCACCGGCCGCCACCGTGCCGCATGTCGTGCATGTCGGTGGGGATTTCTACTTCAAGCCGGAAGCGGCCGGCCGGCTGTGGCTCAGCCCGCACGACGAAACACCGGTGGATGCGGGCGACGTCCAGCCGGAGGAGCTCGACGTCGCTATCGCAATCGATCGGTTCGAACAGGCCGTGGATTGGCGGATCACGCAGCTCGAGCGCAAATGGGCGGGGCTGCGCAGTTTTGCGCCCGATCGCCTGCCGGTCTATGGTTTCGCGCCCGAAACGCCAGGCTTCTTCTGGTTCGCGGGGCAGGGCGGCTTCGGTATTCAGACGGCGCCAGCCGCGGCGATGATCGGCGCGGCGCTGCTGCTCGGCCGCCCGTCGCCGCTCGACAGCATGATCGACATCGAGCGATACGCGCCCGATCGTTTCAGCAACAGCTGAGCGGCGTTCGGCGCGTGATTAGCCGCGTCGACCCGCAACCACGGCGGCATCGCTCGCCAAACGATCCGCGCGCTCGTTTTCAGGATGTCCCGCGTGGCCCTTCACCCATTGCCACTCGACCCGGTGCCGTGCGCTCGCATCCAACAGCGCCTGCCACAGCTCGGCGTTCTTTACCGGCTTCTTGTCGGCCGTTTTCCAGCCGTTCTTACGCCAGCCGTGGATCCACTTGGTCAGCCCATCCATGACGTAGCGACTGTCGGTGTAGAGCGTCACGTGGCACGGGCGGGTGAACGCCTTTAGCGCCTCGATCGCGGCGGTCAGTTCCATCCGATTGTTGGTCGTCAGCGGCTCACCACCGGACAGCTCCTTTTCATGCTCGCCCATGCGCAGCACCGCGCCCCAGCCGCCCGGCCCCGGATTGCCCTTGCACGCGCCATCGGTGAACGCCTCGACCTTGCTCATGTCACTCATATCGAACGTTTCACCAGCTCCGCATCATAATGTTTCAGCCGCCGCATGTAGGCGAGCGGGTCTTTGCGCACGACCAGCGCATCTGCTGGTGTGTTCAGCCAGTCCCAGGCGCGCGACAGCGCGAAGCGGATGCAGGCGCCGCTTGCCAGCGTGTTGAACTGCGCGCGCTCGAAGGCGGACAGGGGAAAGTGCCGCTCGTAGCCGGCGACCAGCGCGTCGCCGATCTGCGCATCGAAGTTGCCGCCCTTGGCATCGAATGACCACGCCGTGTGCATGACCGCCAAGTCGTAAACACGAATGTCGGTGCAGGCGAAATAGAAGTCGATCAGCCCGGACACCTGATCGCCGCGCATCAACACATTGTCGGGGAAGAGATCGGCATGGATAGCGCTGCGATCGAAGTCAGCGCCGCACCAATTCGCCTCCACCGCGTCAAGCGCAAAGGCGAGAGCGTCGTGCAAGCCCGTCGCGATGTCGTCCAGACTGCGCCCGCAGCGTTCGAGAAGCGGGCGCCATGTGTCGACGCCCATCGTATTCGGCCGCGTCGGTGTGAAATCCGCGACCGCCCGATGCATCGCGCCCATCGCATCGCCCGCCGCGAGCGCCTGCGCCGGCGTGGGGTGCGACAGCGACACGCCGGGCAGGAACTTGATGAGGCACGCCGGACGGCCTTCCAGCTCCTGTATCTCGCGCCCCTCGCGATCCTTGATGGCGGGCGGCACCGGTAGCCCCTTGGCATCGAGGTGATCGAGCAGTGCCATGAAAAACGGCAGGTCGTCAGCGGCTACGCGCTTCTCGTAGAGCGTCAGGATGAAGCGGCCCTGCGTCGTATCGACGAGATAATTGGAGTTCTCGACCCCCTCGGCAATCCCCTTGGCGGAAATCAGTTCGCCAACGTCATAGCGCGTCAGAAAAGCGGAAAGCGCCTCCGCCGAGACATGCGTGTACACCGCCATTAGCGCTCCTCGTGCCGGCGCTCCGGCACTCCCCCTGTATCGATCAGCCGGTCGCCTGCGATCGACGCGTCAGGCCGCCGCATCCAGCGCGCGAGGTAGCTTGAACGCCACCGTCTCCCGCGTCGTTTCTTCCTCGCGCTCCGTCACATTATATCGGGTGGAGAGCAGATCGACGAGTTCGCGCACCAGCAGTTCCGGGGCGGACGCGCCCGCGCTCACCCCAAGCGTGCCAATCCCGTCAAGAAACGACCAATCGAGATCGGCGGCACGTTGGATCAGCATCGCGCGGACGCCTTCACGTTCGGCCACCTCGACCAACCGAACCGAGTTGGATGAATTGGGTGCGCCGATGACGAGCACCGCGTCGCACGCACCGGCAATCGCCTTGACGGCCGCCTGGCGATTCGAGGTGGCATAGCAGATATCCTCGCCGCGCGGCGCCTGCATCGCCGGGAAACGCCGCTGCAGCACGCCAACCACCTCGGCGGTATCGTCCACCGACAGCGTGGTCTGGGTGAGAAAGGCGAGGTTCTCCGGATCGGCCGGCTGCAGCGCCTCGGCATCCGCCACATCCTCGATCAGAGTCATCGATCCCGCCGGCACTTGGCCGAAGGTGCCGATCACCTCCGGGTGGCCGGCATGGCCGATGAACAGGATATGTCGTCCGGCGGCGACCAGTCGCTCGGCCTGACGGTGCACGCGCGAGACGAGCGGGCAGGTGGCGTCCAAATATTCCAGGCCACGTGCCTCGGCGTTGGCGGGCACTGATTTGGGCACGCCATGGGCGGAGAAGACAACCGGCGCGCCATCGGGTACTTCGTCGAGCTCCTCCACGAAAACCGCGCCCTTCGCCTTGAGCGAGTCCACCACGAACTTGTTGTGCACGATCTCGTGCCGAACGAAGACGGGCGCGCCATGCTTTTCGATCGCCAGTTCGACGATGCGAATGGCGCGGTCCACTCCGGCGCAGAAGCCGCGCGGGGCGGCGATCAGCAGTTCGAGCGCTGGCTTGTCGGTCATCCCCGCCGCTTACGCGATTGCCTGCCTGCACGGAAGGCGGTTATGAGCGCGGCCGTATCGTATAAGGTGTCCGCCACGTGTCCTTCCGTATCACCGTTGCCCCGCTTGCCCTGCTCCTGCTTGCCGGCGGGTGCGCCAAAAGCGGCGAAATTTCGGTCGACGGCGGCGTCGGGATCACGGCGGTCCGATCCGCCTGCCCGGTCGTGGGCATCCCGAGCGGCACCGGCGATATCACGTTGTTCGATCCGGCCACGAGCCGCGACGCCAGCGCAATCGACGTGACGGCGGTGATGACCAACGTGCGCGCCACCTGCGACGACAGCGGGGCGGAAGTGGTCAGCACCGTCAGCTTCGACGTGCGCGGGCGCCGCACGCGCACCGACGGTCCGCGCGAGGTGACCCTGCCGTATTTCATCACGGTGGTGCGCGGCGGCACGCAGGTAGTGGCGAAGCGCGTCGGCGCCGTGGCGCTGCGGTTCGAGCCGGGGCAGGCGCTTGCGAGCGTCTCGGGCCAGGCCAGCGCGAATGTCAACCGAGCGGCGGCGACGTTGCCCGACTCGGTGCGCGAGCAGCTGACCCGCAAGCGCAAGGCAGGCGACCAGGACGCGGCCGTCGATCCCCTGTCGACGCCGGAGGTGCGCCAGGCGGTGCTGTCAGCGAGCTTCGAGGCGCTCGTCGGCTTCCAGCTGACACAGGATCAGTTGCGGTACAACGCGCAACGATGATCAGCCGCCGCTTGCGTTTCAAAATGGTAAATAATTCTTAAACATCCATTCCGAACCTATTCGCGGCTTGTAGCTCTTGCGCTAGAATGAGCCGTTCTGGTGGGGAATCGTGGTGTTGAGGCCGTTCAAGCGTGCTGGCGAAGGATCTGTGGCGAAGGCGCTGTCCTATGGCGCATCGGATGCGCAGGCCTTGGTCGATGTCTGCTACCACGCTGTCCTGGGTCGAGCGCCGGACTCCGCTGGGCTGACGGCCTATTGCGGCATGATCCACGACCGGCCGGATCGTGAGACCTTGATCGCCGTGGTGCGCTCCATCGCGATGAGCGAGGAGGCACGCGACTATCGCGAGCACCACCTTTCCGCACAGGGCCGCTCGGCAACGCGTTGAGCGATTGACTCGTCCCGCGCACCCCGCCACAGGCGCAACTGTCGATGCCGGGCAACCGGCGTGGGCGCGCGGGAGAGTGCGGACGGCCTTTCAGGCTCCATCCGCCGCCGAAGGAGCAACCACCCCGGAATCTCTCAGGCAGCAGGGACCGCGCATACCCATCGACGCTCTGGAAAGCGGTCCCGCCGACACGCGTGGCCCACCGAAGGTGTAAGCGCGGGGGAGTCCCCGTGCGAAAGCTCTCAGGTTCCGTGACAGAGGGGGTCCGGTTCGTTTCGCCAGCAATGGCGGACGATCGCCCTTGAAGACGGACGATCCGCGATGAGCGATCACGACGACGAAGACGTAATCATCGAAACCATGACGCTGCCGCTCGACGGCTGGCATCGTGCGCGCGGCGGCCGGATGGTCGAGTTCGCGGGCTATTGGATGCCGGTCCAGTATGAAGGCATCATGGCCGAACATCTGTGGACGCGCGAGAGCGCCGGCCTGTTCGATGTCAGCCACATGGGGCAGATCACCTTCCGCGGCGAGGGGCTGGTGCCCGCGCTCGAGGCGATGATGCCCGCCGACATCGCCGGCCTCGCGCTCAACCGCGCACGCTATTCGCTGCTGCTCGACGAGAATGGCGGCATCCTCGACGATCTGATGCTCACGCGCCTCCCCGCCGACGAGGATGGCGAGCGCATCTACATGGTCGTCAATGGCGCGACCAAGTATGACGATATCGCGCACATGCTCGATCATCTACCCGACGACATTACGCTGAACCTGATGGAGGATCATGCGCTGCTGGCGCTGCAGGGCCCCAAGGCGGTGGATGCGCTGGTCCGGCTCGTCCCCGGCGTCGATGCTTTGGTGTTCATGCAGGCCGCGCCCTTCACCTGGCAGGAACATGACCTCTGGATCAGCCGCTCGGGCTATACCGGCGAGGACGGTTTCGAGATCTCGATCCCGGCCGAGGGCGCCGGGGCCTTCGCCGACGCGCTGCTGGAGCAGCCCGAAGTAAAGCCGATCGGCCTTGGCGCGCGCGATTCGCTGCGGCTCGAGGCTGGCCTGCCGCTCTACGGCCATGACCTGTCGCCGGAAACGACGCCGGTGATGGCGGACCTCGGCTTCGCTTTGTTCAAGCGCCGCCGCGAGGAAGGCGGCTTCCCCGGCGCCGAGCGTATCCTGGCGGAGCGCGAGAACGGCCCCGCCACCAAGCGGGTCGGCCTCTTGGTCGAGGGGCGTCAGCCGGTCCGCGAGGGGGCAACCGTGCTCGACGCGGACGGCGCCACCGTCGGCAAAGTCACCTCCGGCGGCTTCGCCCCCAGCGTCGGGGCACCGATCGCCATGGCATACGTTCCGCTCGCCATGGCCACGCCCGGCACCCGCATCCAGCTGTCGCAGCGCGGTAAGGTCCACGCCGCCACCGTCACCGCAATGCCATTCGTCCCCCACCGCTACGTCCGAGGAGCGAAGTAAGATGAGCCGTTATTTCACCGAGGATCATGAGTGGATCGACGTCGACGGTGACGTCGGCACGGTCGGCATCTCCGATTACGCGCAGGGCCAGCTCGGCGACATCGTGTTCGTTGACGTGCCCGAAGCCGGCAAGTCGCTCGGCAAGGGTGACGAGGCCGCCGTGGTCGAAAGCGTGAAGGCTGCCAGCGACGTCTATTCGCCGGTCTCGGGCTCCGTGATCGAGGGCAACACCGCGCTCGCCGACGAGCCGGGCCTGGTGAACACCGATCCCGAGGGCGAGGGCTGGTTCTTCAAGCTGACCCTGTCGGACGCGTCGCAGCTCGACGGCCTGATGGACGAAACCGCCTACAAGGCGTTCGTCGACAAGCTCTGATTTCGTCCGTCATGCCGGGCGCGTTCCGGCATCCACCGTGCCGCAGGCCGAGCGGCTAGAGGCTCTTGGACCTTCTCCAAGCCGCGAAGTGGACCCCGGCACAAGGCCGGGGTGACGCCCGCGAGCGGCGCCGGCCGGAGTAACAGATGATGCGCTACCTACCGCTTACCGACACCGACCGCCGCGAGATGCTCGCCGTCATCGGCGCCGGCTCGATCGACGACCTGTTCGTCGACGTGCCCGAATCCGCGCGCCTGTCCGGCCCGATCGCGAACTTGCCCGCGCACGCCAGCGAGCTGGCGGTCGAACGCCACATGACGAAGCTCGCGCGGCAGAATCTGTCCGCGGGCGAGGCACCGTTCTTCCTCGGCTGCGGCGCGTATCGCCATCATGTTCCCGCCAGCGTCGATCACCTGATCCAGCGCGGCGAGTTCCTGACCGCCTACACGCCCTACCAGCCGGAAATCGCGCAGGGCACGCTGCAGATGCTGTTCGAGTTCCAGACGCAGGTCGCGCGCCTGCTCGGAACCGATGTGGCGAACGCCTCGATGTACGACGGATCGACCGCCTGCTGGGAAGCGATCGGCATGGCGCGCCGCATCACCAAGCGCGCCAAGGCGATCCTTTCGGGCGGTCTCCACCCGCATTACGTCTCTGTCGCGAAGACGATGGCGAAATATACCGGCGACGCGCTTAAAACGTCGGTTCCGGCGCTGACCGCCGAGACGGACGTCGACGCGCTGATCGCCAGCATCGACGACGATACCAGCTGCGTCGTCGTGCAATATCCCGACATCCTCGGGCGCATCACCGATCTCCGCCCGCTGGCCGACGCCTGCCACGCGAAGAAGGCGCTGCTGATCGCGGTCGTGACGGAGCCAGTGGCGCTGGGCGCGATCAAGTCGCCGGGCGAGATGGACGCCGACATTGTGGTGGGCGAGGGTCAGTCGATCGGCGTCGGCCTCCAGTTCGGCGGGCCGTACGTCGGCCTGTTCGGCTGCAAGGAGAAATATGTCCGCCAGATGCCCGGCCGCTTGTGCGGCGAGACGGTGGACGCCGACGGCCGCCGCGGCTTCGTGCTGACGCTCTCCACGCGCGAACAGCACATCCGTCGCGAGAAGGCGACCAGCAACATCTGCACCAACTCCGGCCTCTGCGCGCTGGCCTTCTCGATCCACATGACGCTGCTGGGTGAGGCTGGCCTTCGCCGGCTGGCGGGGATCAACCACGCCCAGGCCTGCCGTGCCGCCGACCGTCTCGCGAAGGTGCCGGGCGTACGCCTCGTCAACAACAGCTTCTTCAACGAATTCACGCTCGATCTCGGCCAGGAGGCGCGCCCGCTGGTGCGCACGCTGGCGGACCGCGGCGTGCTCGCCGGCGTGTCGCTCGGCCGGCTATATCCGGGCGAGGGTGCGCTGGAGAATGGCTTGGTCGCGGCGGTGACCGAAACCGTGACCGACGAGGATATCGAGGCGCTGGCGAGTGCGCTTCAGGAGGTGCTGTCATGACCATCAACCAGAGCGGCTGGAAGCCAACGTCCCCGCAGGCCCTTGAAGGCGGCGCACCCGCGACCTTCACCGGCAACAAGGCGCTGATGCTGGAAGAGGCGCTGATCTTCGAGATCGGCGACGACCAGACCACCGGCGTCGACTTCCCGGCAGGGGATGTCGCCGGCTCGCGGCTCGGCAATCTCACGCGCAAGTCGCCGATTGGTCTGCCGGGCCTCAGCGAGCCGGAAACGGTGCGCCACTACACGCGCCTTAGCCGGCAGAATTACGCCATCGACCTCGGTCTCTTCCCGCTCGGTTCGTGCACGATGAAGCACAACCCCCGCCTGAACGAGAAGATGGCGCGGCTGCCGGGCTTCGCCGACGTTCACCCGCTCCAGCCGGTCGATACGGTGCAGGGCGCGCTCGGCGTCATCAACGAACTGGCGGTGTGGCTGATCGAGCTGACCGGCATGCACGGCGTCGCGATGAGCCCCAAGGCCGGCGCGCATGGCGAATTGTGCGGCATCCTGTGCATCAAGGCGGCGCTGGAGAAGCGCGGCGAGGGCCATCGCAAGGTCGTGCTGGTCCCGGAAAGCGCCCACGGCACCAACCCAGCGACGGCGGCCTTCGCCGGCTTCAGCGTCGAGGATATCCCCGCAACGCCGGAGGGCCGCGTCGATACCGAGGCGCTGAAGGCGCGGCTCGGGCCGGACGTGGCGGCGGTGATGATCACCAACCCCAACACCTGCGGCTTGTTCGAACGTGACCTGAAGGCGATCTCGGACGCGGTCCACGCGGCCGGCGCCTACGTCTATTGCGACGGTGCGAACTTCAACGCGATTGTCGGCCGCGTGCGTCCTGGCGACCTCGGCGTCGACGCGATGCACATCAACCTGCACAAAACCTTCTCCACCCCTCACGGCGGCGGCGGCCCGGGCTCCGGACCGACCGTGCTGTCGGAGGCGCTGGCCCCGTTCGGCCCGCTGCCCTTCACCGCGCGGATGAAGGACGGCCATATCGCGTTGATCGAGGAAGAGACGGCGGGCGACGATCATCCCGACACGTTCGGCCGCATGACCGCCTTCCACGGCCAGATGGGCATGTTCACCCGCGCGCTGACGTACATCCTCAGCCACGGCGCCGATGGCCTGCGCCAGGTTGCCGAGGATGCGGTGCTCAACGCCAACTATGTCCTGCGCAGCCTCGAGGACACGCTCGACGCGCCGTTCGCCTTCTCCGGCCCGTGCATGCACGAGGCGATCTTCTCCGACGAAGGCTTCCCCGAAGGCTTCTCGACGATCGACGTTGCCAAGGCGCTGATCGACGAGGGCTTCCACCCGATGACCATGTATTTCCCGCTGGTCGTCCACGGGGCGATGCTGGTCGAGCCGACGGAGACGGAGTCAAAGGCGGCGCTGGATCAGTTCATCGGCGCACTGCGTTCGGTGGCGGAACGCGCCAAGGCGGGCGACCAGAGCCTCAAGACCGCGCCGCATTTTGCGCCGCGCAGCCGGCTGGACGAGACGCTGGCCGCACGCAAGCCGAAGCTGGTGTGGAAAAGGCCGGTCGGCACCCGGGAGGCGGCCGAATAAGGCCCGCGCTGGTGGTCTGAGCGGCCGCCAGTTCTTGTCGATCGAGCAAGCACCGCGGCCGCATCGCGTCGCGCGGTAGTGCCTGCTCCGCTGCCAAGCACGTGCCGCACCGCTCGGCAATCAAATGAAACGACCGCGAAAACGGTCCACACTTGGCAAGAAACGCGCGTCGAGGCAGAGGCGCGCGTACAGGAGAGGTGCAGCCGGCCCGGTTGCCGCTCGTGACAAACTCGTCAACGATTGGAAGGTACGACCAGAGGCAGCTAGCGTCTGTCGTCCGGGCAGCGACGAGGTCCGGACCAAAGAGGAGTGGTTGGTGGCTGCGGGACGTCTAGGTTTTCGGCAGGCGGCGGCATGGCTCGCGCAAATCATCGGCCCGGACGCCGCCTATGTGCGTCTCGGCCTTGTCTATACCGTTGCGATCAGCCTGCTTGCCCTGGCGACACCTATATCGGTGCAGTTGCTGATCAATAGTGTGGCCAACACGGCGCTTCCGGCGCCCTTGTGGGCGCTTTCGGGCGTGTTGCTGCTTTTGTTGCTGATTGTAGCGGGGCTAAGCGCGCTGCGCGTCTGGGTCATGGCGACATTCGAACGCCGCATCTTCTCGCGCGTGGTAGCCGAAGTGACGGTGCGTGCCGTGCATGCGCAGAACCCCTTCTTCGCCGACGCTAATCGAAACGCCTTGTTCAACCGCTTCTTCGACATGGTGGTGGTGCAGAAGGCGATTCCGAGCCTGGTTATCGGCGGTTTTACCATCGTGCTGCAGGCGGTTGTCGGCTTGGCAATCACCAGTTTCTATCACCCGTTCTTTCTGGCGTTCAACGTGGTGCTGGTGCTCACCATGCTGCTGGTCTGGATGATCTGGCGTCGCGGCGCGATCACCGGGGCGGTGGCGCTGAGCCATGCCAAGCATTCCGCTGCGCGTTGGCTTGAAAGCGTCGGCGGCTCCAACGGCTTCTACAAATCTTCGCGGCATCTTGGCTTTGCGATGGATCGCTCGGAGGTAATGACGGCCGCCTATGTCGGGGCGCACCGACGCTACTTCCGGTACCATTTCGCGCAAACGGTAGCGTTTCTCCTGATCTACGCCTTCGCGGGCGCCGCGCTGCTGTTGCTTGGCGGCACCCTCATCCTTCGCGGGCAATTGTCGCTCGGCCAGCTTGTCGCCGCCGAACTCATCCTGTCCGGCGTATTCTACGGCATTTCGCAGCTCGGCTGGTACCTCGACACCTTCTACGATCTCGTGGCGAGTTCGGAAGAATTGTCGTTGCTGTTCGACATCCCGCAGGAGCCGCTAGTGCAGGGAGGCGGTGGTCCGCGGGACGGCGCGGTGCGGCTGACCGACGTCGACTTTGACGGGGCGCACTTCAAATTTTCGGTGAACGCCGGGGACCAGTTGGTGACGTGGGCGGAGCCTGGGGTCGAACATCAACTTGCCCTGCTGCTGAAGCGTCACAATCATCCCGAGCGCGGGCTCATCAGCATTGGCGGCGCGGATCTGGGTGGATTGGACATGTACCACCTCCGCTCCGACGTAACCGTTTTGGAACGCTCGACGATCGTGGAGGTGACGATCCGCGAATATCTCCAGCTCGCTTCCGCTGCTGAACATGATCGCGAGATGATGGCGGTGTTGGAGGCAGTGGGGTTGGATCGGCGGATCGCAAGCCTGCCACGGGGGCTCGATACCGAGCTTGCCTCCTCCGGCTACCCGCTCAGCGTTGGCGAGGTGATGGCGCTGAAGCTTGCTAATGCTGTGTTGCTACGGCCCAAGCTGCTGATCCTCGGGCACCTTTACGATCTGCTGACGCCCGATCGCCTTGCGGCCTCGCTAAGCCTGCTGAAGACGCACGGCACAACCGTTCTGGTCTGCACCAGCCGCCCACAGGATCTGGCGCTTGACGGCTACCTTTTTCTGGGCCGCCGCAAGCAGTGCCGCTGCGAGAGTGCAGCCGATCTGCGACACATTGCCGGGCAGGAGGGCAGCCATGCCGTATCGGCCTGAACATATCGGCCATTTCCGGACGCTTGCTTCGCTCCGCCCGCCGCGCTTCGGGGTCGCGATCGCATGGTTGCTGCTGCTGGGCATCGCTGCGTCGGTGTTTATCCTCTTCTTCGTGCCGTGGCTGCAAACGGCGCAGGGCCGGGGACAGGTGGTGGCGTTGAACCCGAGCGATCGCGCACAGGATGTGACAGCGCTGGTACCTGGGCGGGTAGAGCGCTGGTACGTCGAGGACGGCCAGCATGTCGAAGAAGGGGCGCCGATCGCCCGTATCGTCGATCTCGACCCCAATTTCCTTTCTCGTCTTGCGGCCGAGCGGGCGCAGGTGGAGGCGGAAATCGCGGCGGTACGGCAGGCGCAATCGGTCGCGAGCATCGATGTCAGCCGAACCCGGCAATTGCTGGCGGAGGGACTGGCGGCACGGCGCGATTACGAGCAAGCGCAGATCAAGGTGGCCGATAGCGCCGCCAAGCTGGCGGAATCACGTGCCAAGCTGAATCGCATCGATGTTCAACTCAACCGGCAGTCGGCCCAACTGGTGCGCGCGCCGCGTACGGGACGAATCCAGAATCTGAACGCTGCCGCCGGCGGCGGTCTCGTGTCCGCCGGCACCGTGCTGGCGGTGGTCGCGCCCGAGCAGGTCGAGCGTGCGGTGGAGCTGCTGATGAACGGCCGCGACGTGCCGCTGCTGCGGCCGGGGCGTCCCGTACGGCTGGAGTTCGAGGGCTGGCCGGCAATCCAGCTGAGTGGCTGGCCGTCGATCGCTTATGGCTATTTCGACGGGCGCGTGCGGACGATCGATCCGACGGCAAACGCGCAAGGTCTGTTCCGCATCCTGGTCGAGCCGGCACCAAACAAGCCGGCCTGGCCCGAACAACGCTTCGTGCGGCTGGGCAGCAAGGTGCAGGGCTGGGTGCAGGGCGAGACGGTGTCGGTCGGGTACGAGCTGTGGCGTCAGCTGAACGACTTTCCCATCGAGTTCGGGAATACCGGTGTGGATGGCAGCACGGCGCCGAAGGAAGATGAGAAGACGGCGGTAACAAAGGCGAAGCGGCCGAAATGATGCGTGCGCTCTTTGCGTTGCCACTGATCGCGGCAGTGCCCGTAATCGGCTTGCCGGGTGGCGCACAGGCGCAGACAGTAGCGCGCACTGCTGCGCCGAGCGTCAACGAGGGCGTGTTGACGCTCGACGAGGTTCTGCGTGTTTCCGCGCGCGCTGCGCCGCAGATCGTGGAAGCGCTAGCGCGTGAGCGGGCGGCCGAAGGGCGTGCGCTGAGCGCGGCGGGCGCGTTCGATACCGTCTTCGAGGTGGACGGGCGATCGCGCGCCTTGGGCTATTATGACGGGACGGTCGTTGCCGGCCGCGCAACCCGTCCGCTGACGGGCAATGGTGGCTACGTCTACGGCGGGTACCGGGTCAGCCGCGGCGATTTCCCAATCTACGAGGACGAAAACTATACCAACCGACTTGGCGAAGTGAAGGTTGGCGCCCTCTACTCGCTGCTGCGTGATCGGCTGGTGGATGAACGGCGGACCCGACAAACGGTGGCGGCCGCCGACATCGACATCGCCCGGTTCGAGCGGGAATCGGTGGTCATCGGCGTGCAGCGGCGGGCGATCGACGCCTACCAGAATTGGGTGGTCGCGGGGCTACGGCTCGCCGCCTATCGCGATCTGCTCAACCTTTCCGAAAGCCGGCGCGGCGCGATCGCCCGCCAGGTCGAACTGGGCGCACGTCCAGAGATCCTCTTGGCGGAAAACGACCAGAATCTGGTGCGGCGCCGGGCCCTGGTGGTGCGGGCAGAGGGCGACTTCGAAGCAGCGGCAAACGCGCTGTCGCTTTATTATCGGGATGCAGCCGGTGAGCCTGTCCCGGTAGGAGCCGAGCGACTGCCCGCCGACGCAACGGCGCTGACCGGCGTGGTGGCCGCGGCGGTGGCCGATTTCGCCCAGCGACGACCGGACCTTCAGGTGCTGCTAGCAAAAATCGACCAGGGCAGTGCCAAATTGGCGCTTGCGCAGAACGACTTGCGCCCACGGCTCGATCTGCGTGGGGAAGTGGGCAAGGACGTCGGCGAGGAAGGGCTGGGTGGCCGCTCTCGCACACCGTTGGAGGCTGCCGTCGGTTTTCGCTTCTCCATCCCGCTCCAGAACAGGGCAGCCCGTGGACGGCTGGCAGAGGCGCGCGCCGAGATCGATGCTTTGCAGGCGCGCAGCCGGTTTCTTCGCGATCAGATCGCCACGGAAGTAGAGGGGATCACCATCAACGTCGGTGCGGCCGAGCGGCTCGCCGCCATCGCGGAGCAGGAGCGGATGTTGGCTGAACGACTCGCCAACGCCGAGCGCCGTCGTTTCGAGCTCGGCTCTAGCGATTTCTTCCTGGTCAATCAGCGCGAGGAAACCGCTAACGACGCGCGTGTGCGATTGATCGACGCGCAGGCGCGGATCGCCGCCGCTCGCGCCGAGTTGGCAGCGGCGACGGCGGACCGGGGCGCGCTAGGCTTGGAGCCCTGAAAGAGGCGTCTCGGCGACCCGTCCTTTTTCGTCCTTTATCGCTGCGCAGTTCATGGACCGGTAACGTCGCGGCTGTTACTTGCCTGGTGTCGCGTAAAGGTCAGTAAGCGTGCGCTGGATTGCTTCAAAATTGCCGGATCGCGAGCGGCTGCTGGCGAATCGCTGGTTGCGTCCCTTTGCGCATCGGCTCAGCAACCCATCCTTGTGGCACCTCAATCGGCGGTCGGCAGCGCGTGGTTTGGCGCTGGGCCTGTTTGCCGGACTGATCCTGCCGCTTGGCCAAATCGTCGTGGCGGCGCTGCTGGCACTCTCCGCGCGGGCAAACGTCCTTGTCGCTGCGGGGGCGACGCTGGTGACCAACCCGCTGACCTTTCCGCCGATATACTTCCTCGCCTATCGCTTGGGGTGCAGCCTGACCGGCGCAGGTCGCGTCCACTCCGTCGGTTCGCCGCCTCGACCTTTGATGTCGACGTGGCTGTTCGATATCGCAGCACCGACCGCAGCGGGGCTGTTGCTTCTCGCCTTTGTCGCCTCCGGCCTTGGCTATGCACTGGTGCATGTCGGGTGGCGGTGGCGTGTTGGTCGGCGATGGCAGCAGCGGCAACGTCGGAGGCGCTTGATCAAGTCGCCGTCGTTCTCTTCAACCGCTGTTAGCTGATCGTGGCAGCCGTCAAGCGCGGTGGTGCGGCTCGGCGATGATCTGACGTTGAGGCAATAGCTGTGACAATTCGAGCTGAAGCTGCGCCACGCGGCAGAACCGGCCTGTGAGGATCAGCGGGCTGGTTGGCGCGGGGCTGTGGACCGTGAGTGCTGCGCTTTCGGCAGCACTCGGCGCCGCGCCCGCTTGGGCTCAGGAGAGGGCGCCTTCCGGATCTGCCGCCCGCCCCGCGTTGACGGTGCAAGGCTCCTACCGTTCAAGAGTCGAAGTACTCGACAATCAGGCACGGGCAGTCGGCCCCGCGCAGGATTTCATGTGGTCGCACCGCGCTATCGTCCGCGCCGAATATGACACCGGCGTCATTCGTGTCGGCGGGGAGCTGCGCGATGCACGTGCAGCGGGGGAACGGCGAAACTCCACAGCCGGCGTTGCGGAGGTGAACAGTCTGGAGCCGGTGCAGGCGTATCTGGCCGCTGATGTTGGTCCAATCCTCGCGGTGGGTGGCACAACATCATTGACCGCTGGACGCTTCACAATGGAGCTCGGCTCCGGGCGGCAGATCGCGACACCCGAATTTGCCAACAGCGTGAACAGCTTCGTCGGCGCTCAGTTGATGTGGCGTGGTCCAACGCAGGATCAGCTGATGGCGTTCTGGACAATGCCCGGCGTTCGCCTGCCAAACACATCTGACGAGATACTGTCCAACAAGACACAATTGGACCATTTCAGCCACGCCTTGGTCTTGTCTGGTCTCAGCTTAACCAAGGCCGAGGTTGGTGCGGGCGCGGTGAGCGAGGTCTATGTGCTGCGCCTGAACGAATACGACTCGCCGGGCTTTCCGACGCGTGATCGTCACCTTACCGTTGTTGGCGTAAGAACAGCGCGTCCGCCCGCGCGCGGCAAGCTCGATCTCGAGGTCGAGGTGATCCGGCAAACAGGGCATGTGCGCGCAACGGCGCGGCCGGACGATCTGCGCGACCTTTCGGCGAAGGCGTACCTGGTTCATGCCGAGGTCGGGCGAAGGGGCGTTGGTCGTTGGGCAATTCGACCCTCGCTCCACTTCGATCTTGCCACCGGTGACGATCGCGATCCGGACAAATGGAGCCGGTTTGATCCCCTGTTCGGCGGACCTCGTGGCGATTTCGGTCCGACATCGCTTTATGGCGCGGTGACGCGGTCGAATATCGTGTCGGCAGGCGCGCGGGTGGAGGTGGCCCCTTCGAAGCGGACTGACGGCGCCTTCATGACCCGCGCCTTGTGGCTCCACTCACCCTTCGACAGCTTCGCGGCCACGGGCGTGCAGGATCGCAGCGGCCGATCCGGTCGATGGGCTGGCGTCCAGTTCGAAGGGAGGATGCGCCATTGGATCATCCCGCGCCGGCTGCGCGCGGAGGGCGGGGCGGTGTGGCTCGTTAAAGGGCGGTTCCTCAGGGAAGCGCCAAATGTGGCTTACCGCGGCGACAGCCACTACGGCTATTTCGATCTAACGCTGAGCATTTAGCGAGCCTTGGTTGCTCAAACCTTGCTGAGTTCTCGCCTTAGCGTAGCGCCCGCTCAAGTGTCGGGGAACATGCCGGCCGCAAACGCAATCTTCAATGCATCCGAGAGGCTTCGCACATCGAGCTTTTGCATCAAATTGGCGCGGTAGATCTCCACAGTACGTGGACTTAGCTCCAGTTCGAATGCGATTACCTTATTGGATCGCCCTTCGATCAGGCCCTTCAACACGTCTCGCTCGCGCGGGGACAGCGCATTGATGCGCGACGCAGCCTGCGCGGTGCGTTCTTCCATCGCATGCTGCTGCTCGTGCTGCACGAAGGCCGAATCGATCAACTGCAGTAGGACCACCGGGTCATACGGCTTCTCGAGGAAGTCCATGGCACCGATCTTCATCGCCTGAACTGCGACATCGATGCTCCCTTTGCCGGTCAGCACGATGGAGACGAAGCGGTTACCGAAGGGGCGCAAGGCGCGCAGAACATCCAGGCCGTTGCTGCCAGGCATGTTGAAATCGAGCAGAAGAACGCCCGGGTCGAGTTCCTCCACCTGCTCCAGGAACAGATCGCCGGAGCGGAAGCTTCTGATCAGCAGATTTTTGCGGACAGAGAGCAAGCTTTGCAGGGAAGCCCGGACGGGATCGTCGTCGTCCACGATGTAAATGGTGCGCATTAGGGAAGCTCAAGCTCCGTTTCGTTGATCATCGGAACGGTGAAGCGGAATCTTGCGCCACCCTCCGGCATGTTTTCACCCAGCAGTTCGCCGCCATGTGCTTCGATGATGCGGCGGCTGATCGAGAGGCCAACGCCCATTCCGGCTTCTCCCTTGGTCGAGAAAAATGGTACATAGTTTTCCTGGAAGAAGTCGGCTGGCAACCCAGGGCCATTGTCGCTGATGGAGATCTCCACCGTCTCCGGGTCGATGACCTTGCTTTGCATCAGGATGTTCATATGTCGCACGTCGGCACTGCGCATCGCTTCCAATGCATTGCGGAGCAGATTTACGAGGACTTGCTGGATCTGCACGCGATCCGCGAACATGAAAACGGCTGCTGGATCGAGCTCGTAGCGGACCGTCACGTCAAGCTGCTTCTGGCCGACAAGGACAAGTGCCACCGCATTCCGCAAAGTTTCGTCGACGCGCTCGGCACGCACTTCGGAATCGCGGCGGGACACGAAATCGCGCAGGCGGCGGATGATGTCGCCCGCCCTGAGCACCTGCGCACGCGCTTGATCAAGCACGTCGCGGACTTGTCGGGGCTCCGCGTCTTCCTCAAGCAACAGTGAAGCGGTGGCGACAAAGTTTGCCGAAGCGGCAAGCGGCTGGTTCAATTCGTGCGCAAGCCCAGCGGCCATCTCCCCCATTGCTCCCAGGCGCGACAAATGGGTCAGCTCCGACCGCAGGGTGTTCAGTCGCTTGTCAATCGGCGTCCAAAAAGGACCCCCTATCGGCGTGCAAAAGGGACCCCCTTCGTCGAGCAGCGTGACGGGTATGACGGGCGCTTTGTTCGCGCTGGTTGCGGCGTAGGGCGGGCGTAGCCCGAC